>Ga0187881_10000019_pt1 | contig 200578 bp, 199 predicted proteins | sample June2016WEW_19_1_2_FD_133017 | JGI IMG/M metagenome (GOLD analysis project Ga0187881, IMG submission 133017) | Peatland microbial communities from SPRUCE experiment site at the Marcell Experimental Forest, Minnesota, USA - June2016WEW_19_100 | ecosystem: Environmental > Terrestrial > Soil >... | reverse complement strand
TTCCTTACTTGGAAATACCACCTTTCCAGACTCGAACTTATGCTCTTCAAAGTTAACCTGTCTTTTGGCAAGAATCTTTAAAACTTCGTCAAGCCTTTTCTCCGTCTGTTCTCTTCTCGTGGTTTCCGCTCTTCTTTCGTCCTCAGCTTGTGCAAGAGCCTTTTCTAGCTCTTCAATCTTAACATGGTTTTTGCCGTTTCCGTTAATGACTATTGACGGCATAGCTCGAAGGTAAACATCTCTAAGCTGGTCGGTTGAAATGTAAGCACTTTCCGCAATTTTCTTGCCTACGATTTGCTTCCATTGACTCTCACTAGCCACGGCACTTAATCGGTCAATCAGATATTTTCTTAGGTTGTGGAATCTTACTCTTTTTTCGCCAGCTACGAGATGAGCCTTTTCGAACAGTCGTTGAAGACATTGGGTTAAGCTTTGTTCGTCCCAATCGAGAACCTTATCACTGTCTTTTGCTTCTGGGGTTCGCTCTAAAAATGCCTTAACGATTTGCACAGCGTCACTATCAAGAAATGGGTAAGCTGGAATATGCTCTTTCTGGGTCACGACTTCACCTAAGCTAATTGGTGCTTCGCCTTCGATGTGGATGCTCCGAAAATCTCCATAAGTGAAGGTTAGAAAATCGCCCGCTCTCAATCCAACACTTTTCCCAACGAGCAAAACATAACGCTCGGTAGGGCTTGCTTGTTCGCTCATTTTGGCTAAGTCTTCCTTCGTAAAAAGATAGTCTTGGGTGCTTCTGTTTGTTTCTTGCAGAGTTTTTGTTTCGCTCCGAGTGAATTCGAGTTTCAATCTGTGTGAAGCCAGAAAGCCTCTTATTGCCGAAGAGCCTAATGTGGCGAAGTTCTCACTCTTTCCCTTTTCAATCAACCACGCTTTGAACGCTAAAACCTTTTTCTGGGTTAGTGCGTCCGTATCCGCTTTCCTAAACTCTAATGTTTCTTTCCCGTTCATGCCACTAAAATTAATCCAATACTTGAAGAGCGGCGAATAAGCGTTTTTAGAATGAGGCTTTAGACCGTTGAGAAATTCCGTAAGAACCGAGTCGAATTCTTGAGCACATTCGATTCTTTTCATTCTCTCACTTCCCTTTAATGTCTCTGGGTCTAAATGGCTCAGAGAATCCAAAAAAAGAAATGAAGCTTGAAGACTCGGTTTTTGGCTTTTCCCTCTTCTTTCCGAAAGCTCCAACAGAAAAACCCTTTTTGTTAGCACCTTAGTTCTTTCGTGTGCCCATGTTTCGAGTTTTTCCGTCTTCATGTCGTTTTTGTCTTACCATACTATAATGCGAAACATCTATAAATAGTTTCGTGTAAACAAATCATATTGACTGTTAAATGCAACATTACATCTGATGTAAAGAAAAAAAGGGGAGGGGGGGGCGCCCGCAACGATTTGCACATTGCAATCTCAAACAGATTCAGACCTGGAGCTCAAGGCCGCCGGACGACTCATAAGACGAGCTTTAACGCGCGCGCTAAGCGGACACCACCGTCTGGCATGTCTATTTGAAATCTTAATTGGCCATACTGAAAACTTAAGAACAGAAAAAGCCAGACCTATCGCCGACCCCGACAGGTTGGAACAACATGAAAAAGAAAGCACGCAACAAACCTTCCGATCTCCCAGCGCCCACCAGCAACGTCGAATACGGCGTCTTCTTCTATCAACGAAACGGATGCAAAGTGCGTGCAGAACTCTCCAAACGAACAGATTCCAAATCTGCACAATTAACCGCAGAAACAATCACAGCATAATCACACAAGTGCACGTTGTTTCTCACTTTTCTCTCATGGCTTCATGCATACTCGAGATATGCGGAACAATGCATTTCCAGGAACCTATCATCCAACGCCAGACTGTGCCCCACAAACGGAGATAATTTGAGAGAACGTGCTAACAAACCGATCCTATGTTTTTTCTTTCCCTTCGTCGAAATGCGACCTCTCCGACCTGAAGTAGCCACGCATTTGAACGAAGACGAATAGAGCCAACACGACTTCCTGACGCCAACGCAAGCGCGCGCTTCTGAAATTCAGTGCTTCCAAATCTCTCATATAGTCTCATGACCAAATCTGTCTTTCTAACTTTGCTCTGATGCCTCATGTCCAGAATGTAGTAGACAACACCTATCAACACACCCGCAGAAGCAATGGCGATAGAAACAGTCTGTATATCAATCATTTTACGCACCTTTTTGTTTGAGCTTCTGTTCTCTTTTCTGCATTTCATTGTAGAGGTATTCAAACCATTCGAGTATGGTAGGTTGATTTCTGATTTTCCTAATTTCAATTACGTTGTCCTTCATTTTGAGCCATGTGTCGTTGACAGGCATGGTGAACATGTCATCTATCAATTCTATGTCTATGAGCTTTCTCTTCAGTAGAATACCGATTCCTTCAAAGAACAAACCTACTGCACTCACTTCGGTCGAACCGTACTTCTCATTATATTCACGATAATTCTTGGCTTCTCTGTTCAGAATGTCATGCCAAATTCTTTGGAATTCAAGACTGTTGAACTGTGAATAGAGGCTCATCACAAGGTTCGTTTGTCTTTGTCTAGCCTGATTTCTCATATCTAGAATGTAGTATACAACACCAACTAACACACCTGCTGCAGCTACTACTGCTGAGACCTCTGTAATGTCAACCATCGGAGATACCGATTAGTTCTATTCGGATAGGTTCAGCTATAACTTTTCCGCAAAACCGCAGGCGTGAACCTAAAAACAAGAAGAAGAAGAAAAAGATAAAACTTTATCCAACGCATAGTAAACGTGCTCCAATGATAAGTCGCCGTAGAGTTAATACAATCCGAAAGTGACTTTCAACTGGCGAGAAATATGGAAAGTTTCCTAAACAATCTAGTTGGCAGGTAGAATCTTCGTGGCAAGATGGGTGACAAAAATCTGTTGCAGAAGGCTGTAGGGCGATGGGTTCTGAACGACTTGTTTCTTGAACTCCGTTTCAAGGCAATACAAATTGGAAAAGAAGGCAACCCGCCGTATGAAGCAATATATCTCATAGGCTGCGACAACAAAACTGGAGACTATGTCCTGAACTTGTTTGACACTTTCGGAGTAACGTCGAAACCAGTTCCAGGTCTAGGAAAATTGGAGCACAATGCCATCCGTTTCGTATTCACTCATGACACTAGTCTCTTCATAAACGTGTTCACATGGTATCCGAGAAAACGTTCTTGGACTATGTTGCTGACCTCCCAAAAAGAGGGAAAAACAAAGATTTTCGCAAAGAAAGAGATGACACTGTCGATCAGTCATTCGTAACCAGCACGTCCTAGCAATCTGCTTTTCTGCAATAGACCACCATCATCAAGCGTGTGTGGGTTTGGGGTTTGGGGGGGTAAAGTTTTATCCCCAAACCCAACCCCTCTCTATTAGCCCAAGTTTTTCGATAGTTCAATAGTAAATCAATGCGGTGCTCATGGAAATGATAACTTGCTTATTAGGCGCGCCAAATGTCTAAGTAAAAGGGGCACGCCAGAGCATGTCAAATGAGCCGACGCATGAAGGCGCCAAGGTTAAGATGCGCATCGCGCCTGAGTCGTTTTCAGACATTATTTTCGGATTGGCTCTTTCAATAGGTTCGCTGGTCCTGATTCAAAATCAAATAAGAACTTGGAATGATTTTGTCGGCAACATCTTCGTCTTTGGCTTCAGCTTCCTGATTATTGCGTCAACTTGGGTGCTGTTCTCGAGGACCATCAGCCAACTTTCAACAGAAAGCAATTCTGTTTTGTTGCTCAATCTTGCTTTGTTTTTCTGCGTTGCCTTAGAACCTTATCTTTTCTATCTGCTTTGGAACAACTCGCCTGCAATTGTGAGTCTTCTAGGAGCAACCTCTGCTACTTACGCGCTTGATGTAGGTTTCATGTTCATGATTCTGGCAACCCTAGGGTTGGTTGTTGTCAGGCAGAATGCCGATGGCGGAAAAGTTCCCCTGCGAAATCTCAATACCTTAAGACGCGACATCGTTGCTAGGTACGCTGTTGGCTTAGCGTTCCTGCTTTCCGCCGCCCCAATTTTCTGGATTCCCACTCCAATTGCAACACAACACTTGAGGAGCTTGATTTGGTATGCTTCGTTTGTCAGCTTTTTTATTGCACATGGCTCCGGTATTAGGGAAAAAATCAAGCATCGAAAACCTGCAATAAAACCTCAAATTGAGAAAAAAGAGTCGCCTAGCAGCCAAAAACCACAGAATAGCTGAGCTGGAGAAGAACAAAGTTCGTTAAGTGAACAAGGCCACGGTCAGCCCAACACGCACCTGCATTTTTGCTTATAATCGACACACCCCGAAACGACTAACGACAGATCTCTAAATCCTCAAAAATCGAGTTTTCAGCGCGCGCTACTCAAGCTTCTAGGATAGAAAGCAGCCGCAACAATTTAGTGTCGATTTAGTTCCTTCACTAAAACTTTGGCCTCAGGTGGAAGTCTGGGCTTGTTTCTTCCACTTATAATCAAGAACAAGGACCCAACGAAAATCAGTGCCCCTCCGAAAAACGCTACACTCTCTGTGGGTAGAATTCCTAAGCTAAGTCCAACAGTGAAAAAAACCATTGCAACCCCAACAACAACCATTATCGTGTTGCTCATGGCAGCTGTTGAATACAGGGCAAATTCCTTTTTTCCCGTATCGGTCACAAGATAGTAGCCCTGTTTTTCCTCTATCATACCAGCGTTGACTAAGTAGTTCCAATCGTAGTGAAAATGCCCATCAGACTTGTAGCCCAGGGCGGAACTGATGCTTGATTTTGTCCCAGGCGCAGCTTTAATCCTACTGTTAGGAGCGGAATAAATAAGATACAGCAGTCTGGTTCTCGGCGACTGAATATCAGTACTTATCCCACGTGACTTCGACAACGCCAACCCTGCACTTGCTAAGTTGCACAGGTAAAGATAAACAAAGCTCTACACCTGCCATTTTCTTGCATATTTCTGGCTCCAGCCAAGCTTTCTGCATATGACTCTAACTCTTAGAGCCAGCACTCTAACTGTTGGGGCCTTCTTCGAGCTTTTGTTCTAAATGTTAGGGCTATATCCCTCCTTGACTCTGTACGTTTTCAAAAAATGGGAGGAAAAGAAAAAAATGAATGTAAGTCTCGAATACAGCAAGACTCTGGCCGGCGAGGGCTCAATACTCCTACTTCTGAGCCTTGTTCCCTACGCTGGCTGGATACTAGGCATAATCGGTGTAGTCCTGTTACTCAGGGGTATGAAGGAACTGTCAAACTACTACCAAGATGAAGAAATCTACAAAAACTCACTCACGGGTGTGAAATATTACATAATAGCTCTGGTAGCGGCTGGAGTTGCGATTGCCGCAATAACAATTGGCATTGGATCCGCAACAGGTTTCAAATTCAAAGCAGGCTTCTCACTCACACCGGCCTTCGGAATCGGCTTAACAGCTTTCTTCGCAGGGCTTATCATTGCTTTCGTATTCTATCTGCTCGCAACATCGCACCTGAGAAAAACCTTCAACACACTCGCACAGAAATCAGGAGAATCATCCTTTACCACTGCTGGCACGTTGCTCCGGTGGGGAGCCATACTGACAATCGTTCTCGTCGGCCTGGTACTGATATTCATCGCCTGGATATTCGCCACAATAGGATTCTTCACGATGAAACCTCAACAACTGCAGCAACCATACAATCCGCAACAACCAGCACAAACTCCACCATCAACACAACTTCAACAAGCAAAACCAGTCGAGAGCAAAGGAATGAACACAATCAAATATGCCCAATCAGAAACACTGGAAAGGAGAGTAATTTAATGGCTCAGGAAGTTGAAGTTGAAAACGCTGCAGACGGGAAGAAATTCGTAAGAAAACACTGGAAAATGATCGCCGTGTTCGCAGCAGCAGCCATATTGGCCGTCATAGGCGCAGTCTACGTCTTTCGATGGTTCGTAAGTGACGCTCAATCAACGGGCCTGGTGCCAGCAACTCTAAACCTGTGGACAATGGACAATCTGGTGAGCTTCATTCTCTACGCCATCTTTTACGAGCTTATCCTAATCGGAATCCCCGTAGCAATCAGCGCAATACTGGGCTGGCAATGGTGGAAGAGACTGCCCGACGAGGAAAAGAAAGAAAACCTCCTCGGACAAAGCTCACGATCACGCAGAGCAGGAGGAGCAATATCGCCACTGCTTTTCATCGCCTTCGCCATCAAAGTCTACGTCGACGGAAACTGGAACACACCCATCGCAAGCTTCACAGTGAACTATGTCGCAGACTCAACGATAACAATACTCGTCTGGACAGCCGCCATCTTCGCAATTCCTGCCGCAATAGCCCTCATCTGGTGGATACACCACGACACGAACAAAAAACCCTGAACCTTTTCCACATAACCCCGCCGATTAAACGAATCACCCGGATTAACCGACAACGAGCAGTACAAGCAACATTAATAGCGCGCGTAGAAACACCGATTCAGAAGCACTCACGGCAACATGGACACATATGTGTGTCCATTACATCCCAACATTACATCTGATGTAAAGAAAAAAAAGGGAGGGCCTGCGGTTCAGTGCCTCTTTTCTTATCCAAGTTTTCATGGTTAACACGTTAGGGTTTGCTGTGAAGTTCTATCCAGACTCCGTCTGGATCTCTCACAAAGGCCAGAGTGGTGCCATCTTCATCCCAAGGCTCAACCGCTGATACAGCACCACCCGCGAGCGCTCTCCTGTAGCTTTCTCGAACATCATCACAAGAGAACGCCAAGTGATCTAGCTCTGAGCCCGTAACATACTCCTCGTAGAATCTGCTTCCAGGCGGATAATAATTCAGCTCCAACGGATGGCTTGACCCTTTGCTCTTTAACTCCACCCAGATCCCTCCAGCCTCCATCCTTCCCCTGCGCACTTCCTTCATGTCCATCGTTTCCGTATAGAATCTAATCGAACGTTCCAGATTTCTGACCCGAATTCCAGTATACATGAACTGCATCATCAACACTTCGCATTCCAGACTGTACAAGTCTCTCATGCGCGAGAGAACTAATACTGTTTTCGTCCAATCTTCATCAGGATTTCAATCTAACGTTTTGATTCTCCTCTGACTTGGCAAAGGCTTTAAACATGATTTGCAGAATCTAAGAGTTCATGCGTGATCACGTTGAAAGAACTTGAGCTGAAACTAATTTCTGAACTGATGAAGAACAGCCGCAGGAGCGACAGAGAACTGGCAAAGGCCATCGGCGTCTCACAGCCCACGATCAGCAGGTTGATCAAGAAGCTCGAAAATCAGGGGATCATCAAAGAGTACACGATGATCCCAGACTTCTCAAAGCTAGGCTTCAGTATGCTGTCCCTCATCATGCTTAAAACGAGCCCCCTTCCTGACGAGCAGATTCAGGAGCTACAAACAGCAGCGCACGAAATAGACAATCAAGAACGCCGCCCATACCTAATGATTATGAATGGAATAGGTCTCGGAAAGAATGTTGCAATCCTCACATTCCACAAGAACTACGGAGAATACGCCGCACACGTAAACAGCATCAAAGACGCAGCACATTCAAGGATGAAAGCATTCTTGGATGTCGAGGGAGCCGAGGGTTTCATAGCAGACCTCAACTTTGCAGGTCACTATCAACCAATAACATTCTCGAAAATGGCTGCCAATCTTCAAACAAAAGAGAACGAAAGCGAACCCGCAATCTACTAGTATGTTCCAGACTTTCAGTTCCCTAAACTCCCAGGGGACCGTTCATGTTAAAACCTCGTAATCCAACATGAACTCAAGCCTAAACTCACACGAAGGGCCGACTTTAACGCACGTGCCATTTTGGCCCACCTTTTCGAGACGCTGCACACGCAACATAGCGCGCGCGAGAGAGCTTCTAGATGATTCCGACCGCAAGTATGACGGCACCGCTGATGAGAGAGACAGCCCACATTATGAAAGTGGGCATCATCAGCCACTTCCTTCGTGCACAGGTCATTTGCTGCAGGGGCTTGAACGCCCACGAGGCAACGATAAATATCCCCAGGATCTCTGCCGCTGTACCTGTGACGACATGCAGCCAAACAGTTAACGATTGGAGAATCGAAAGGTCTCCGATAGAATCAAAGTTAACGGAAAAGGAAGGAACCATGACGACTAACATAGTTATCGTGTGCAACACGAGAGCTAACGCAGCCAAATAGCCATGCCTGATAAGATTCCTCTTTCCACCCTTCCTCCTAAAAAACGGAAGCCCCGGTACCAACAAAAACAGACTTACGATTTGAAGAAAGAGAACCACAATCCCCATAGGGCTAAGCGGGACTACCATGCCACCGAAAACGGAACTGCTATTCTTAAAGGTTTGTAAACACGCGAGCTCTCCTCTTGCCCGACTCATTCCATCGTTCTTTCAACATGGAAAACTTACAAAGCAACATTACATTACAACATTACATCAGATGTAAAGAAAAAAAAGGGAGGGGGCAAGCTTCATAGCAGAAACCGAATAATCAGACGGTAAACTCGAACAAAAGGGGCCATCGGCACGCGCCACCGTGCCGGAACCAGATTTAATTCTTTCTTCGGAACACTGCCCACGTAACATGGAAATTTACGCTTACACATTACAAAGCAACATTACAATAGACGTAAAGAAAAAAAAAGGGAGGGGGCAACCACAACGATTCGTGCAGAGAGCGATTATTATTCCGCTCTACCCAGGCTTGTACCTCAACAGAGCGGCAAAGCCTCCCAAGGCCCTGAGCTTTGCTTTCTCCTCCGACTCTGTAGATATCACCTCAACCCTCGCATCTGTCTGTGAAGCCGCATCCTCAAGAACATCTATTATATCCTTCTCCTCCACCTCATAATCAACCCCCCTGCACTTCTCACACGGACTCGAAATCATCCCCTGCACAGCCTGAACCTTCATCTTCTCATCCATTATCTTCGCCCTCGACAATCCGCACCTCTTGCACTTCACAACTGCTTCTACCATATCCGTATTATCAGCGACAAGTGCAACATCCACCTCACCATTCTTCAGCGCCTCCAGCACCGAATCCAAGCCGGCAACTGCGCGACCATCCTGCTTGCCCAACTCTGCCAGAAGACGCTGCACAATACTCTTCTCCTCCGGCGTGCACATGTTCTTCAGCGCCTCAGACGATTTGCTGAGCACCTCCCTCACGCCTTCCCTGCCCGCGGACTGCGTGTCAACCCTGTCCAGAAGCGCATTCTTCAACTCATAATGAAGATAATCACCCCTCAAGAAATCCTCCTTCGTCAGACCCGGCCCCCCAACAATCAACACCGTAACCCTATGATCTCCGAGAAACGCCTTCGCCGCATGCTCCGCAACCCTATGGAAAAAGTAAGCAAGATCCATATCCCGCTCTCTTTCATACCTCCTCTGGCTCTGCCCGCCCTTCCCAGACTTACCCGGAACCCCAGACGTGATATCCTCGACAAACTCGAACCGCTCACCATCAAGAATCCCGAAGCCAGCCTCCTTCGAATCCAAGGCGATAATCCCCACAACTTTTAGGTCTCTCAGCATCTCCCTAAGCGGCTCCAACCGGAAATGATCATCAACCTCGAAAAGAAACTTGGTAATCGGCTCAGGCGGAACGATTTCTTCAACGCTCAAAACCTCGCTCTCCGAATCGCCCGCGGCGAAAGTTCCAGCAAATATCGCCAGCCCATTGTCTGGAATCTCCTTCTGCAGCTTCAGATGCTGGATTACATTCTTGACGGCGTCTTGAAGACGATCCCTAACACCCTCAGATTTCACGACAGCAGAATCAGACTCCCTCTTGAGCATTGCGACTACCTCATCTATCGATTTCTCCCGAGGTAAGTAGAGCGAGACAAACTCCATTCCCCGCCCCTCTTTGTCTGACAGGCATGCCATAAGCTTCCTCAGTTTGTGCTGTTTCACGGAATTAGTGGTTGCCATCTGGCATCCGTAAAAATGCGTTACTTTTTCAGTCACCAAAGTTGGCACCTTCGAATCAGTTACCCAAGAGACCAATTTATCAGTTTCTTCAAAATGGAAGCATTTTGTCACGGATGACGATGACTTTCGAACTTCAGAGGCAGCAAATCCGCAACCGTCACCTTGTAAGGATGCTCCAATGATCCAACTATTACCCAAATGTCCTTGCCGAAATCACTGATCAGTTGACGACATCTTCCGCAAGGGCTCATCAATTCATAAGAGCCTTTTCCGTCTCCCCACACAGCCACAATAGCTTCGAAATCCCTGTAACCGTGTGCTAGCGCATGACACAGTGCCGCAACCTCACCGCACACATCAGCAAAGCCGCAGCTAGCATTAGTGTGAATGCCAGTGAACACCTTCTTGTCCTTCGTTCGAAGAGCCGCAGCAACCGTGTGAATATCGTCAAGGTGCAACCGGTCAGCAGTTTCCTTGGCTACGCGAATTAAATCAAAATCCTCTTCGTTTAACTCAGTTCTCGAATCCACTCATTTCACCTATTCTACGCGCGCAGAAGCGCAGGGCTTCATTCATGCGGTTATTGGGCGCTATCAACCTATCATTTTCGTCCAGGCACTATTAGAACAGAGCATTCTGCTTTTTGGGTCACGCTGTCGCTGACGCTGCCGAGCAGAAAGCGTTCCACCGTTCCAGTGCCTCGTCGACCCACCACGATGACATCGTATTTTCCTTTCTTGGAAACTTCGAGAATTGTCTTCGATGGTACACCCATTTCAAGTCTTCTCTCAACCTTCAGTCCCGTCTTTCCAACGTTGGCTAGAGCACTTTCAAGAACTCGGGCACCATGTTCTTCAGCAACTTTAGGAGATACCTTGTGAAGCGCGTGTTCCTGAACGTTGATTAGGGTGAGCTCTGAACCCACCTTCTCGCCAAATTTAAGAGCGTAATCCAAAGCCCTTTTCGACTGCTGAGATCCATCAACGCAGACGAGCATCCTTGCCAGGCCGGTCACTGTTTTTGAGATGAGTATTGGACAATCTGCGTGCATTATCACCTTTCTTGTCACGCTTCCAAGAGCGAAGGGCTCGGTCTCGTTTTCACCATGGGCTCCCATCATAATCAGGTCGTAGCCTTCCTTCGAGAATTTTAGAATTTTTTCAGCTACGTCTCCGCTTGCAGTTTCTGTATTTGCTTGGACGTTTTCTTCGTCGAACAATGTCTGAGCACTGCTGAGGATAATCTCGGAGCGCTGCTGTCCACTCTCCAAGACCTCATTCTCAACTGCTTTAGGAAGAGGGTATACAGACCACAACTCGGGCAGAACATGCAAGGCTGTAATAGAAGCTCCGGTCTTCTTGGCGATAGATGCGGCTGTCTCCTCAGCCACGACACTCAACGGTGACCCATCTGTAGGAACAAGAATTTTCCTCAAGACATCCTTTTCTACCAAGAGAGAAGCCACATCCCCTGAAATCTCGAATAGCAAGAGCCTTTATCGCTATTTTAGTTTTTCCGCCGTTATCTCCAAAAGGGCTGCAAAACAACGAGAAAACGACTACTTCACCATATCTTGATTAAAACATACCCACTGTCGTTTGTTTCCGGGTCTGCCATGCGACAAGGCTTAATAGACGATTTTGCATACGCTGAACAGGTGAAGAGAATATGAGCGGAGTGGATTCCTTCAAGAAGATACTGGTCCCCGTGGATGATTCAGTTTCTTCCTTGGCGGCTGAGGAACTCGTAGCCCTGATAGCTAAGAAGTATGATTCAGAAGTTACGGCTCTTTACGTTGTTTCTCACCCGTTTATGAATCGTTCGGTGATGAATATGGTTGGAGAAGTGGCTGAGCAGGAGTATGCGCCCAGCCAGACTGCTAGAGGTGGGGATCATTCCATGCCGAAACTGTTCGGGCCGCCAGACCAGGGCAGGCCATTGCCTGATGGGGTGGTCGGCGAGATAAGCGATTGGTACCATGAAAGGGGAGAGGAAATAGCAGGTGAAGCCTTCAAACTGCTTAAGGCTGAGGATGTTAAGGTTGACAAACGAGTTGTCGAGTTTCATGATCCTGCTTCTGCCATAATCAGACAGGTTGAACATGAAGATTATGACAGCATAGTAATGGGAAGAAGTGGCGAGAAATCAAAACAGCCGCATCTCGGAAGTACGGCTGAGAAAGTCGTGCGTCACGCCAAGGTGCCGGTCATGGTAGTCGCAGAATCTAGGCAAGCGTCAAAGGTCTTGGTTCCTGTTGATGGCTCTTATGCGGCAAACAAAGCTTTGAAGACCGCGGTGAACCTCGCGAAGAGAATGAATGCGAAGATCACGCTGCTTCACGTTCAAGAGACCGGCGTTTCCAGGATTAGACCTGAACTGGCCGAAGACATGGGGAACGCGATTCTGACGCAGGCCGCGAGCATGGTCAGAGACGTAGAGTTTGACAAGAGACTAGAGTCTGGCAGTCCTGGAACTGTGATTACCGGCATCGCGGAAGAGGAAAACTCTGATCTTATCGTGATGGGCGACAAGGGCCATGGTAGCGTCAGAAAATTCTTGCTCGGCAGCGTCAGCAACCACGTGCTGCACTACTCGAATCGAACCATCCTAATCGTGAAATAAAACTGTTGAGCGCAAACATTGAAGCGCGCGCTGGTTGTCACTTTAATTTAAATCATGTTTTCAGACAGCACGCGTCGTGAAATCTTTAACTCGCACGTTGAGAAGTGGGCGATTTTAGCAATGGGAACTTTGAAGGCTAATGTTGTGGAATGTCTGTTGCTCCAATCTTTGTCTTGAACTTTTCGATGAGACGTTCGGTCTTCTGTTTCCGTTCCCGTTCTTGCTTGTAGAATTCTGTGAGGTTTTCGCTGTCCTGCGGAATTTCTCTTGCATAGGGCCATTTGACATGGACCTCCGTGCAGCCTTGTCTTTCCTTGAAAACGAACTCTATCTCTAACGCTTTCCCAATCCAGCCGGGGCTGTATTCTACCAACAAGTAATTCGGATGGACTTCTTTCTTCATAATCAAGTTTTCCAGGCCCACCTCATTCAACGCCCTTTGAACCAAAGAAGAACACTCTTCGATTGGCGTGCTGACCAAGTATTTGCTTTCGAGGAATTTCAACAGCATTTGCATCGTCCCGATTAACTTCAGACTCTCTTCTCATAAGCCTTATTCCATCCAAACCTAAAAGAAAATACTGGATTTAGAGATAGTCTCGACCGTTGGAGCCAACGGACTATGTCTGTGCGTCTGGATTCCTAGCCGTTTTGTCGCCCGTGCCGTCGCGTTTCATCCGTTTTGTCGTATCGTTTGAGTATGAATTGTGGGTTCGTAATTCTTTTACCCTCGGGTCGTGACAGAAACCATACAGGCTTAATGGTTAGCTCTGGTGGGAGCTGTATATCTAGAATTGGTCGCGATTCGAGAGGTCTCAGCAACGTAGTAGTTGTGATGCTTAGCCTTATCATAGTGGTCACCATCGTCGTCAACGTGGTTCTCTTTAGTTATCAGATGAACCAGTCCGATCTGGAAAGGATGCGTGAGAACGTTAAGATTATTGGCGTTTCTCAGGTCAACGGTTCTTCTCCCTGGTTTCCAGTTCAGCAAGAATTCACGGTGGACGCGGGCAGCAGGGTGAATGGCACCTACGTGGACACCCAAAGTCTCGACGGTTCATATGAGAGCTTTTCAGAGAGCCAATTCAACAACAGGCTCGAAATAGACGGCATTTTTGCAATAGACATCTCAACATATTCCCCCACCAACATCCAAACCGTCGAAATCCTCATCACCTACAATTCCAGCGACACTGGCGAGAACTTGTACATGGAAGCCTACAATTGGACCTCATCAGCCTTCAGCGACTTCGGCTTCAACTCAACATCAGGCAGCCTGCCCACAACGGGATGGAACAACTACGCCGTCAACCTAACGGACCAGTGGAGCAGCTACGTCAGCAGCAACGGAACCGTGCTGGTAAAGATGTATGATCAGGGAACCGGCACAAACCAGACAACCATCGACATCGAGTTCATGGCAGTGAGGGTAACGGCGCCGATGGCAAGCTTCACATTCGAAAACGACGGATCCAATACGGTTCACCTCATCGACTTGTGGATAGACAACTCCACATTGCATCAAAGATACGACATAAGCGTGTACATCAACTCCGGAGACACAGTCTCATACACCACTGCAAACATAAACCTGGCAGAAAAACCCTACACTGTCAAAGTCGTAACAGAAAGAGGAAACATTGCCATCTACCCAGCTGACTAACGTTCACAGAGTAACCGTTACGTTTTGGAATCGGTAGGGCAGCTTTGGATACATAACCGATTTGGAAGGTTGCAAGCTGTTTAGGAAAAGGAAATAAACGCGTAATGTGAAAGTGTCCGTGGTCTAATCTGGGCGGTCGTAGTCTAGTTTGGTCTAGGACATCAGCCTGCCACGCTGACGACCCGGGTTCAAATCTCGGCGACCGCACCAACACCCTTCTTGAAGAGAGCCAGACATATCTCGCCAAAAAACTGCTTACATTCTTCTTCAAACTCGGATGTCTGAGAGGGCCTCGAGATTAGCTCTTTCCACTCGCACGCTCTGGCGTCGATTGCGAAATGAAATTCGTGATGATTTCTGGGTTCAGAACTTCTGGATGGAACAAACAACCATAGAATCTCTTGTGTTTGTGTTCAAACATGCAGGTTAAGTTTCCAGAATGGCCTAGCGTTTCAAAGTTTTCATTCGGCTCTACAGCTTTGGAATTCAAGAAATAGGAGTTAAACTCATTCTTGGATGTGAGGTTGTTTTTCCTTACGATCTTGACTCTGTATTTGCCGATTCTTGTCCTCTCGAGGAGTCTGCAGTCGTAGAGTTTTCCAAGAATTTGCATTCCTGCGCACAGGCCGAGAACGGGCTTGTCAACTTCCGTTATCCACGTGAATTTCTCCATTTTGTCCATGTATCCAAAATCCTTCATGGCTGTTCCGCATATGATCACCCTTTCAGCTTGGCTGATGTCCCGACGATTCAGACTCAGGTAGCGCTTTGTGACAGAATTCAATCCGGTTTTCCCAACAATGTCTTCGACAGGTTTCACAAACTCAAAATAGCTGAGTCCGTCCGAACAAACGTTGACTATGAGAATCATTTGTCCATCAACCTGACATGTTTTATCGTGAACACGCCTGAATAGTCCTTGTAAGACACGTCATGATCCAAGATTTCGAGTCTTCTCTTAAAAAAAGGGGCATCCGTGACCGTGGTCTCCAATTCCCCACCTTCTCCAGCAGGGCTCAAGCCGTATTCTTGCTTCAACCTCTCCAGCCTCCGAATCATATCAATGTCCAACCTTCGGCCTAGGAATTCTCTGTTCAAAGGAAAAGCAAAAACGCCCGATATGATAACTTCGAATCCACCTTGAACAACCTCGTTCAAGAGTTCAATCTCATCCTTAAGCCACAATGGGTCAAAGCACCACAAACCGAGTCGATTACAGATTCTCTGCACACGCGTCGACTGGTACACTGATTTCACGGCGCCCGTCACGATTCCTCCTAAGCCAAAATCGGCTTTGGCCTCATCCACAGCACTTTTCAAGTCCTCAAGTTCCCTCTCTTTCTCGCCCTTCGTCCTTCTCTGAACAATAGGCAGCCCGATGGCCTCAGCCTGTCTCCCAGTCACCTCTATGTTGGGCACATGAAACATGTAGCTCTCCCGGTTCTCGGAAATCAAACTGATCAAACAAACCACATCGTGAAAACACATCGACTTCTGCAACGCCAAACAAGAATCCTTCCCACCTGAAAACAACACCCCAACTCTCATGAACCGTGACTAGAACACCCTCCGCTAATAAAGACATTTTTCCCTCCTTCAAGACAAACAAGCCAAAACAACAAAACCGAACAAGATAGCTTTGCGATGCACGAAGCACGTGAAATTGCATGGATCCATGTCCATGAAAAAACAAAACTATATTGAGCAGGTCTGACAGAATGACCCCGCCCTCGAAATACTTCGAAGACAAACGGATGGCGCACAATTGAAGGAGAAGAGTATCTTTGCTTATTCACTCACATTTCTCTTAATTCTCGGCGTTCTTTCATTACTCATGGCGCGGTATGGCCCTTCCAGCTCCTGGAAATTTCTGCTTGCCCTTTATCCGTTGGTCGTGATTCTGTTCGGGGTCGCCTTTCTGCGCAGAAGCGGTTTGTTCATGGCCGTGGTTGGCTTAGTGCTCGTCATCGCGTTGGCATTCCTGCAGTTCAGCACACCGTTTGAGGTGACTTTGCGTGCTTCATTGCACGGATTTCTCAGCAGTTTCGGGGTCTCAATCTCGGTTGCTGCAACCATGCTGATGATATACCTCATGAAGGAAGCAGGCGCGCTTCAGACCGTTTCCAAAGTCATCAAGCAGCAAGTAATCGGTGATGAAGTCCGAGCGTTATACATCGGAATCGGCTTCGGCTCCTTCCTCACTTCCCTTGGCGTTGTCACTCCGGCACTGTTTCCTCCCCTCCTTCTGGCAATGGGTTTCAGCCCACTTGCTTCCATTGCCATAGCCGTTCTCGGCTACAATGCCACAACGAGCTTTGCGTTACTATCCATTCCCATAACTCTTCCAGCCTCCACTTTCGGCTTCAACCCCTTGGCCTTAGCCTTCAAAATCTCTGCTTTTCTACCCGTAATTTCAACGGGCTTTGCCTTTGCCGTCCTCTGGTTAATAGGCGGGAAAAAGTCGATGCGTAAAGGCGCCGTTCCGGCGCTAATCAGCGGCTTGGTTCTGGCCTTCGCCTGTCTTGCAACAACAAGCCTCGACTACTTCACCGGAGTGCAAATCGTTCCTCTCACACTCGTCGGAGTCATAGCAGGACTCTCCGCTATGCTCTCACTTCACCTGTATCAGAGACTCAAGCCCACACATGCAGAAGTAGTCAAGGATGCCGACTATCCGCCGAACCGCGAGGTTTGGCGTTCCTTTTCCCCCTGGATAATCCTCTCAGTGCTGGCAGGGGTCACGAGTATAAGTCAGATCAGTGATTGGCTCCTACATTTTCCAGGAGACGCGCAGGTGATCAGAGTCTTCTCCAACGAACCAATCAACCTGAAGATTCTAACAGAGCCCTACACCTGGATATTCATCGCCATACTCCTGTCACTTTTCACCCTCAAACCTACAAAAAGCCAGATGAAAACCGCCACGAGCGTCTGGCTCAAACATTTCCTCGGCCCATTCCTAACCTACAGCCTCTACTTTTCAATATCCTTCGTGATGGCGTTCTCAGCAATGCAGATCGTAAACGGTGCCCTGAACACAAATCCCCCAGGCTTCAACCAACTGAACATGAACGTGATTCTAGGCACAACACTCGCATCAGTATTCGGCGCGGGCTACATCTTCGTAGCCGCCTCACTCGGCCTCTTCGGCGCAATAGTCGCCGGCTCAGAAACCAGCTCCAACATCCTCTTCTACAGCATCCAAAAAACCGCCACCAACAGCCTCGGCCTAAACTCAGACTTCATGACAATCTACAGTAGCCACGCCGTAGCAGGAGGCGTCGCAAGCGCCGTGACCCCGGCCAAAATCAACAACGCCGTAGTCACCATAGACGAATCACACGAAATCGAATCACAAATGATGAGAAAAAACCTCATCATCGCACTCGCCCTAACAATCGCAACAGGCATACTCACAGCCGTACTCATCAGCCTAGGAATCTAACACTCACATCTATTTCGAAATTGTATTGCCGGAGCGTGAAAGAGCATCGAAGGGACCTTCCGCCGCTAGAGCGAGTGCGCTGTTTTTGAATAGACAGCTGCACGTAACATGGAAATTTACGCTTACACATTACAAAGCAACATTACAACAGACGTAAAGAAAAAAAGGGGAGGGGGGCACGCTTCATGGTCGAAATTATAGCGTTATACGGCAAACTCACAAAAGTGGCGACCGACGCGCATGCCTTTTTTGACCCCCATTTTCTGAACACTGCACCACGCAACATGGAAACTTACAAAGCAACATTACATTGCAACATTACATCTGATGTAAAGAAAAAAAGGGAGGGGGGCCAACTGGACGAAGCGAACGCACCTGAAACCGAAACGTTTCACAAGTTCTCACGATGGGCTGATGTTCATAAACGTACATTTCATCATCACTGTAAGGTAACGCTTAAATCCTGATTGATTCACACTTGCTAGTTCCAAAAAGTTTGCATATGTAAAGGAGAGAGAAAGAATGTCAGAAAGAACCCATAAGAATAGCTCTTATCTAAACGGCAAATCAACCACCGGAAGCCAAACACGCGTCAAAGACACAAGCCCCACAAGCGGAATGTGCCCCATATGCATCCGCGACTGCCCATTCCTCTGCGAAATAAGCCTATCAGCATTCAGAGGAAGAGAAGCACTCTACCCTGAACCAGCACAGTTCGGAACAAGCACCGCAGGCGCCCTCAAAGACTTCGGACTAGACTGGTCACACTTCAACATACAAGCAGGCCTCTTCGAAGCAGAAGGCACCGAACCCATCAGCGACGTCATGATATTCCCCAACGTAAAACTCGAAACCAAAGTCGGAGGCATACAACTCAAACTCCCCATCCTCAACGGAGCCTTCGGCTCAACAGACGTCGCAAGACTCAACTGGGAAGGACTCGCAATAGGCGCAGCCCTCGCAGGCACCTCTGTCATAGTAGGAGAAAACGTCGGCGGCATGGACGCAGAAGCACAAATCACCGGAGGCAAAATCACCCAATCCAAAGAACTCAAACGCAGAGTAGACCTATTCAGAAAATTCTGGGACGGAAAGAACGGAGACATAGTAATACAGACCAACGTTGAAGACCAGAAACTCGGCGTCGACGTCTACGCCATCTCAAAACTCGAAGTAAACGTCATCGAAAGAAAATGGGGACAAGGCGCAAAAGCCATCGGCGGCGAAGTCCGCGTGAGAGACCTAGAAAAAGCCATCCTGCTCAAGAAAAGAGGCTACGTAGTCATCCCAGACCCGGAAGATCCCAACGTCCAAAAAGCATTCAAAGACGGCGTATTCAAATCCTTCGAAAGACACAGCAGAGTAGGCATACCCAAAGAGAAACCATTCATCGAAGACATCGAATGGCTCAGAAAACAAGGAGCAAAACACGTAACACTCAAAACAGGAGCATACAGACCATCAGCCGTCGCCTGGACAATGAAAATGGCATCAGAAGCCAAAATCGACTACCTTTCCTTCGACGGCGCCGCAGGCGGAACAGGCATGAGCCCAGTGCCAATGATGGACGAAATGAGCATCCCAACAGTCTACCTTGAATCCATCGTCCTCAGATGCGCACAGATACTGAAAAAGAAAGGACGCTACGTTCCAGACCTCATAATGGCCGGCGGATTCATCGAAGAAACATCCATATTCAAAACCCTCGCCATGAGCAACTTCGGAAACGGCCCATTCATAAAAGCCGTCCTCCTCGGACGCTCACCAATAACCGCCGTCATGAAATCCAGCTACTTCAAACAACTATCCGAAGAAGGCAAACTGCCAAAATCCTTCTCCGACAAATTCGGTTCAACCCCAGACAAATTCTTCATCGCAACACCCGAACTCAAAGCAAAATACGGCACACGCTTCAAAGAAATACCCTACGAAGCCATAGGAATGTACACCTACCTAACAGACAGAATAGGCGTAGGACTCAAACAACTACTCGCAGGAAACAGAAAATGGAAACTAGAACTCGCTAACAGAAACGACCTCATGAGCCTATCTGAAAGAGCCACCAAAGTCACGGGCATACCAATGGCCGACGAAGTAGAAAAAGACGCAATCGAAAGAATCCTCGAATAAAAAACCTCTCTTTTTTTATATTTTCTAAGCAACATTTAAAAGCGTTGACTTGTCTAGCCAAATGAAAATAGAGGTATCATCCATGGCAACACAGACAGCCCTATCCGTAGCCCTAGAACAGCTGAACATAGCTACGGACAAGCTAAAACTCGATTCAGGCCTCCGCGATATGCTAGCAAACCCAAAACGCTCACTACTCGTTTCCATTATAGTAAAAATGGACGACGGAAACATAAACGTCTTCAACGGTCTCCGCGTGCAACACTGGGACGCCCGAGGACCCTTCAAAGGCGGCATAAGATACCACCCGAACGTCACCCTGGACGAGGTGTCCGCCCTAGCAATGTGGATGACCTGGAAATGCGCCGTAGTAGACATCCCCTACGGTGGAGCCAAGGGAGGAATCTGCTGCAACCCCAAGAAGATGTCAAAGGGCGAGCTGGAAAGAATGACAAGACGCTTCACGAGCCTCCTATACGACTTCATCGGACCCTACCGCGATGTGCCAGCCCCCGACGTCTACACAGACTCCCAAACCATGGCATGGATAATGGACACTTACAGCCAAATAAGAGGCTACAGCGTCCCAGAGTGCGTCACCGGAAAACCCCTAAGCGTAGGCGGCTCTGAAGGAAGATCCGAAGCAACCTCGCTAGGCGTTGATGTCTGCGCAAGAGAGGCTGCAAAACAAATGGGACTAAAACTAAAAGGAGCAACAGTCGCCGTTCAAGGTTTCGGCAACGTAGGCTGGAACGCCGCCAAAATAGCGTACGACATGGGATGCAAAATCCTAGCAGTGAGCGATTCAACCGGAGGAATCTGCACCTCAAAAGGCTTGAACCCCTATCAAGTCTATGACCATAAATCCAAAACCGGATCCGTCCTTAACTTCAAAGGAACCGAAAACATAACGAACAAGGAAATACTCGAAACAAAATGTGACATCCTAATACCCGCAGCACTGGAAAACCAGATAACCAAAACAAACGTAGACAAGATAGACACAAAGATAGTAGCTGAGGGGGCAAACGGACCAACGACACCAGAAGCCGACAGAGCACTCCACGAAAAAGGAATCGTACTAATCCCAGACATCCTCGCAAACTCTGGAGGAGTCGCAACAAGCTATTTCGAGTGGGTTCAAAACCTAACCCGCGAGCACTGGGCCTTAGAAGATGTCTGCAAGAAACTGGAGAACAAAATGGTAAAAGCATTCTACGACGTCCACAAACTAGCCAACAAAGAAGAGAGCGATTTACGCACTGCGGCTCTAATGCTCGGTGTGGGAAGAGTTGCTGAAGCAATAAAGACCCTGGGCCTGTGGCCATGAGAACATAGGGTGAAAAGATACTCTCTCGTTCTCACATTCCAAGAAAGTAATCTCATTATTTATCCCCTCACACTCTTTAATCTAAACTTTTAAGCAGCAATCTCCATCTTGTCCTGCACCGACTGCAATGGATCGAGTACCGAGAAGGGGAAGAATATGCCACGAACTGTCGCGTCAAAAATCGCCTCTCAAGATTTCTGCTTTGAGAACTCGATAGTAAGGATACTTGCAAACAGAGCCTCCCCTGAAATCAAACTCGGAGGTCTATGCGTGGGCCCCTTTGAGGAAGGGAACGAATACGAAGTTTATTTTTGGACAGCTCTAGAGCTCGAAAAGTCAGGAATCGCCCGCATTCATGAAGAAGAAAAAGTTGATGCGGCCAAGCTTAACAAGATTCAATGGACTGAGCGCATCCAGAGTCCTGGCCAAATATCTAAAATTCCTGAGAGTTTCTACCCGAAAGTTCGAAGATACCTGAAGAACTTGAAGCAAGAGATTGTGAGAGATCCCGAAAAGGTGCGCGAATACGAAAGAGTCAGACAATTGGCTCAGGACATCGTGAATTCGAGAATGAAGAAAATCATCTCCATCGCCTCAACCCCAGCCCAAACTGAAAATGCATTGAGAAATCTTGCAGACGAGGAAAAGTTTCTCTACGAAAAGCTGTTCAAGCTTATCTCCCAGTGGAAGACCCAAATAATAGAACAACAAGAGGGACGCAGATGACCGAAGAACTGGAGGCTGTGGACCCACAAGAACGATTTCAAGATTTCCTAAAGACGGAAAGATACCGTCAAAGGATCTCACAGATGGCATTGGCAGGCATGACATCACTGGTAATGGAGTTTGAAGATCTTCTGGCCTTTGATCAAAGGTTAGCAGAGGAACTGCTAGAAAAACCCGAAGAATACCTCAAGCACGCCAATAATGCCGCGTTTGCCCAGCTGCAGATAGAAGATCCAGAATACGCCGAAAAAGCCACAACCGTGAATGTTAGAATCGTACGTCTATTAGAAGCGGAGCCACTGCGTAAACTCGGTTCAAGGCAGATTGGCAAACTCGTAATGATTGAAGGGATCGTAGTTCGTTCATCACCAGTCCGCCCTATGGTCATGCAAGCGGCATTCAAGTGCAAAAGATGTGGAACGTTGAACCCAGTGAACCAGACAGGCACATACCTAAAAGCACCTTTTGCATGCAGCAGCCCAGATTGCGGATCAAAGGGGCCATTCGAATTTGTCCAAGAGGAATCGACCTTCATAGACTCTCAGGAGCTACGAGTCCAAGAAAGACCCGAAGACTTGCCACCAGGACAACTGCCCAGAACGCTGAGCATCAAGCTGGTTGGAACCGAAATCGTTGACATCGCAAGACCCGGCGACGACGTTTCCACAGTAGGAATAGTGCACGCTTTCGCACCGACACTGCCAGGCGTCGGAAAGCTTCGAACCTTCATTCTCCACTTGGATGCCAACTCAATCGAGGTTCTTGGGAAAGAACCAGAAACGGCGCAGCCGTCGCCGGAAGAAGAACAAAAAATCCTCGAACTCGCGAAGGATCCGTGGGTGCATCGCAAAATAATAGGCTCGATCGCTCCATCAATCTACGGCTACGATCACATCAAAGAGGCAATAATGTACCTCTTGTTCGGAGGTGTGCCAAAGACGCTGCCGGACATCTCGATAAGAGGAGAGCTAAACGCGCTAATAGTGGGCGACCCCGGAACTGCAAAATCTCAGTTGTTGCAATACGTAGCAAGAATCGCACCTCGAGGCCTATACACGTCTGGGAGAGGCACCACGGCCGCAGGCTTGACGGCTGCAGTAATCCGAGAAAAGGGAGGCGGAATGAGCCTCGAAGCTGGAGCCTTGGTGCTGGCTGACAAGGGAATTGCATGCATCGACGAAATGGATAAGATGCGCCCAGAGGACAGGGTAGCAATCCATGAGGCCATGGAACAACACACCGTATCAGTTGCAAAAGGCGGCATCGTAGCAACACTCAATGCCAGAGCGGCGATCCTTGCGGCTGCAAATCCCGCATTGGGAAGATACGAACCGCACCGTACCGTTGCTGAAAACATCTCCTTGCCAGTAACGATACTCTCCAGGTTTGACGTCATCTTTGTGTTAAGAGACGTACCGAACAAGGAATCAGACACGAAGATGTCTGAACACATCCTCGAGATACACAGGAAAGGTGCCAGCCCTATTGAACCACCAATAACGGTGGAACTCCTACGGAAATACATCAGCTATGCTAAGGGAGTGAAGCCTGTTCTAGGCCAAGAAGCCCTCAAACGTCTAGGGGATTTCTATTTGGCAATGCGTTCGGCCAGCGAAACAGAAGGCTCACCCGTGGCAATCACCGCACGACAACTGGAGTCTCTCGTCCGAACAGCCGAAGCAAGAGCCCGCGTGGCTCTCAGAAAAGAAGTAACGGCCGAAGATGCGGAAGCTGCGGTGGCAATCATGAAAAAATCGCTCGAAGAAGTCGGCATAGACCTGTCCTCGTACAAAATAGACATAGATATAATTATGACAGGAAAACCCAAAAGTATGAGAGATCGGCTGCAAATAATCCTCTCAGCGCTGATTGAAATGGAGAAAGAAACCGGAATGGTCGAAAGAGCGGCACTGTTCGACGAGCTTGAAACAAAATACAAGATTCCAAGAGGAGAGGCAGATCGTCTCACAGGACAACTGCTACGTGAAGGAACAATTTACGAACCCAGAGAAGGCTACCTCAAAAAAACATAGTTAGTCTCCTATGTATCTAGGAAATGTAGGTGACTTTCTTGTCTTCTTCTTTCCTCGTTTCCTCAGCTTCCAGCGTTCTTTTTTCTTCGATGCTCTGCAAACGTGTCACCATCTTGTCTGCCTTCGCGATTTCCTCATCTAGTCCAGCCAAGCTTACTTCAGTGTCGAGTAGTGACTGCAAGACTTCCAAGACGCTCTTGGCTGACTTCGGATCCGGCAGGTATCCTCGTGTCTCTCCCAAGAGGCAGAGAGCATCGATATTCTTGAAGTGCGAGAGTCCCAAAATAAGTCCAGCAGTGCCCACAATAGGGCTTCCTGTCGGACTGATCTCAGCACCTGCTCGTAGTGCTTTGTTCAGTAGTTCCTGACTCGTGGCAGCGGCGACAACCTTAGGCTTGTCCTTGGCTTCCATTCGGTAGCCACCTATCGTTATAATGGTCTTCACTTTGCACTGGCTGGCAAAACTCAATATGCCGTTAGAAATCTCATATTGCCCTTCTATTGTCTGCGCTTGACTGTCACCAGTGAAAAGGATGAGATCGTTGTTACGGTTCTTGTTCTTCCACAAATAGAACGTCCCACGCAAAAGTCTCACATTTCCCTTCCTACTCACAAGCACAAAGTAGGGAAAGTGCGGTGAATAAATGTACGCGAGTTTATCCGCTTTCAACATTTTCACTAAATATCGAATAGCGATTTTGCCCACAAGCCCTAGACCAGGCAATCCCTCGACTAAAACGGGGTTGTTCAATTCAACCTTCTTGAGTTCCTTGATGACCGTCTTTTTCACTCTTTAGGACTCTCCATCTTCAAGGCCATTCGGAATCTTAGGTACTTGTCTTCAGGTGAGAATTTTGGCGGGTGAGGCACTTTGAGTCCCCCGCCACAGTATGGGCATACACTCCTATTCAATGTGTAACTTCCACATTGCCGACATTTCCTCAGCAGCAAAACCATCATTTTTCCCTCTTGAAACTGCCCTGTCCACCGGCTTTGATGATGCTCGTGACTATGTTCTGAGCTACGCTTGAAAACGTGTCTTCAGCGCGTTTGTAGTCCTCAGCTAAGACTTCTATGCTGTATTTCGGAGCGGCAATTACATAGAAACGAATCTTCGTACTGCCAAGTTTTTCTGTCTTCTTGGCGCTCGAAAAAGCTTCCTTTATGATTTTCACTCCGTTCGGCTTCATGCATCGAAGCTCGATCGTTCCTTTTACCCTAACCATTGGTACGTGTATCCTTTCTTGACCGACCTCAAAGATTGCTTTGGCAATTTCTTCAGGTATGCCGATTTTCACTAGGGGGTCCGCGCCTTCTTTCACGGCCTTTTCGAAGCCTTCGTACAGACCGTACTCATTTTCCATGGGCCCTCCTGCTTTGTCATAGACTTCCTGTAAGGGTAAACCTGTTTTCTCAGCGACACCTCGAATCAGAGCTTCAGCTTTCCTTTCCTTCTTCCAAGCCATTGTCTTCTCGATTTTTTCCCTCTTCGTCACTCGTCTAAGCGATAAATCCACGTGTTCCTTTTCAGGATCAACACGCAGAACCTTCAAAACAAGCTTCTGTCCCTCTCGAACAAAATCGCGAATGTTACGAACCCACGATGAAGAGATTTCCGAAACATGAAGTAGCCCTCTCTTATTGTACTCGTCCAGTTTTACGTAAGCACCGAAATCTGTTACATTTTCTACAGTGGCCATTACCAGGTCGCCTGTCTCGGGCCACTCTGACTTTCTAAGAGACATGTGACCCTCGCCCCTATTCGAAAACCGCGACTATTTCTCCCTTAATACTTGCTTTTCCGCTTGACGGTAAGGCCAGCTCGATTCCGCAAACGTTGCATTTCACTTTATTCACGGCGCTGCTGAAAACTATTTGCTCGTTCCCGCATTTCAGACATTTCACACGGATGAAACTGCTTCTCGGTCTCGGAATGAGTCTTTCCCAATCTGACATGAGAGTCCTCCTCAAACAATTACACGATAGCCAACTTTCTAAGTCGTATACCGTCCTTGTGCCTCATGAAACCGCAGACTTTGCACTTCAACTTTAGAGTCTGCTTCTTCGTTGTCTTCGCAAACTCTCTCTGAAGCGGATACTTTTGCCCACCATAACCCCTCTTTTCCCGCGAATGTTGACGCTCGCCCTTGGCCAAAGCTCTCCGTTTGCCAGCCTTATAAAGAGTGACAGAATGAGCCTGATGCTGTTTGCACTTTGGACAATATGTTTTCATTTCCTTTGGAACGTTCACGTTAGGCACGACCAGCTTTGCATTAAGAAACGACAGATACACTTATACTTTTTCGCGCCTTCTCAAAGAGGACAAGTCACGAACGCTTTCCATCTCTTCGAGAAATTAGTTTATTAGTTTCCGAATGTCTAAACTGTGTCAATAAAGACGGCATCGTGGTTTCTGAATGCTTAACGACACATCTAAGTCACGTTCGATAACCAACACACTTTTGATACTCCTACCCTTGTTTGCTTTCGTCATCCCCATCACCGTGTTATATTCTCTGAACCCTGTCGTCTTCGAGAAAACATGGAAGGGCAGAATATTCTACGTTTTCTTCTTGTGGCTGATCTCTTTGGAAATGATCTTGAGTTTGGAAGAACTTCAAACTGGAAAAATCAAAAAGGCGAGATCTATACGAACTGGTGTTTTCGTTTTATCTCTTTTCTTGCCAATTGCGTACGTTGTGATATCTAACTTCTATGGATTGAATAGTATGATTACGAACCTAGCGCTTAGCAATGGCATTCAGCCTACTTGGGCGGATGTGATGCCTCTATCAACTGAATACTTGGTGTTTGCAGCTCTTTTTGCGTTGATAGTCCTGCTGGAATACGGTGTTCGCGGTTTGAAGGTGCACTCAATATCTGGTGTTTTCTTAGGGCTCATCGGATTGATATATACCATAGACAATTTCTACCCTCAAGGAAGCTTCACGCCTTTCCAACTTTTTGTGCCAACCACAGCGTCGTTTGCAGCAAATTTTCTAAATTTCTTGGGGTATCGGGTTGTGGGATATGGCGTAAATGGCGGTGTGCCCATGATGACTGCAATCGGTTCCCACGGGTTTTTCGGTGCCCAAATCGAATGGCCTTGCTCTGGCATTGAGAGTCTACTGATATACTCTGTTACAATTCTGTTATTCCTGAGAAACAGTGGAATTCCTTGGAAGCAAAGAGCAGTTTATTTTGTGGCCGGGGGAGCTGTCACATATTTTATAAACGTATTGAGAATAGTTACTATTTTCATGATTGGAGCGGACGGTCCCGCTGGTCCAACTGCCGCTCAAACCTTTCATGATTACTACGGTCAATTGTTTTCCATTGCGTGGATAGTTTTCTATCCATTGCTGATAATGAGCAGCCGAGCATTTTGGACAGGAAATGTAAACGTTGACACCGCAACCGCTAAAGACGGTTCAGACTAGTTAATTTCAACTTTTTCAGCCAGATTCTGCTTGGCCAGAATCCTTGCGTTCTCAACAGGAATGGATGCAACGTCCTCGGTTTTGAACGGCCCGTAGGTTTTCATGTCTGCTCCGATAATAGCTGGAATTTCTTTCAACATGCGCATTGTAATCCGCTTGTGTTTCAAGTCGCTCATGGTTTTGGGTTCATGCCCATGCAAAGTTTCGGATGTAAAACTTGAGACTGTCTCGACCAATGGTGAAATCTTCGCGTAAAACTGCTCTTCCTCAACCGTCAATACTTCTCGAGGTGTCTCCTCTCCGCTCGCAACTTTGCCCAGGATCTTTCGGTACCTTGCCTGTACCAATTCCTTCACCATGCGTTTCGTGTTCTGCATTTCTTTTCTGAGGAGATTCGCTTTCACTGTTCTCTTGTCCAGCATTCTGCTTTCTTCTTTGAGCTTTTTCACGTATTCAACAACTCTCGCGTAAAAGTCTGGTGGCAACTTAACCAATTCAGGGTATCTGAGCTCCTGTTTCCAAACTTCATACAACTGACTGTACATTTATTGTGTCACTTCTGCTCTTTTTCTGCAGACAAGAAGTATGGCCGCTGCTGTTGGAAGCTCAATTTTCTGATTTCTGTAAGGTCCAAACGTTTGGTCTCCCAGCCTAAACGCGGGTGCATCGGAGACCAGAACTGTGGCTGTCCCCTTTTTAAAGGCTATCGCACTCTTGAAGGGATCGAAGTTCTCTATCGCTGGTATCGGAAACCCTGTTTTTTTCAGCCCCGTTTTGCCGTGCAAAGTGCCCCCTAACCTGATCAGACGGTGAGTGTCCGTTGTAACAACCGTATCCACACTGGCCGATTGTGACATTACGAAGTGTTCCATTATCTTCTTCCACGTTTCGGGACCCACTCCCTTCACTGCTTCCCATGGGTCTGATTCATTGAGGTTCTTCAAGACTGCAGCCCTGCTCTTGACCAAAGCTTCAGCCAGATTTCCTTTCAGCCCTATGTCCCTATAGTCCTCTTCTTTCGCATTAAGTGCAAAGTCATGGATGCTTTTGGCGATTCGTCCTCGCCAGCCAGGATCGTTCACACTCAACTTCCTCGATCCTTTCTCATTCAGCCCGAAGAAAGGGTTCTCCAAGCCCAGGCCGCAGACATAATCAGCAATTTCTTTGCGGGCGACACTGTCAAGATTCTTGACGGCTTCATGTTCAACGTGTACGTGATAGCCCCTATGCCCTGAAAAGAAAACTCGAAGCTCTTTGTCAGAAAAGCCGAAATCTTTTGTCAACATGTCCAGGAGCTTCACGCTCTCGTATTTTGCAGAGGTTAGACAAACTTCACAGGGCCAAGTGCTTTCGTCGAACTTTTCACTTCCGCAAGCAGGACAATTCTCCGGCGCTGCTCCCTTTCCTGCGAAGCCGCATTTGCCACACGTCCATCGATCATGAACCTTTTCGCAAGATGTAGGAATATGATCAGCATCAATGTCAAAAACCAAGTCCGATCCCAACCATCCCTTCTTTTCCATCTCAGCCTGTGGATCTTCATAATAAGCGCAAGAGAAGTAGACATCTCGGGGGGCTGAATCGCCAAGAAAAGAGATTAGCCCATTCCTAGTGGCAAAACTCTTATGGCGAATCATCCATCCTTCAAAAGATGCGAAACCGAATTCGCGCTTCTCAATCATTGGTGGGCATTCGTTGAAAGAAAAATCCTTCGTGTAGTGTTCTCTAAACGCTCTTTGTACAAAAGCACTTGAATTCAAGTATGTTCAACTCTAAATCTGATATAAGGGTAAAAAACATTTCGTTCTAAGCCAAATTCCCAAGTAAGCCCGCCACCAACGCAAACACTTTCATTCCGAGAAGAATAGCACATCCTAAAGTTAGGCCAGGATTCTCAACCAACTCGGAGAGAGTCTCTCCCCCGTGAGCAATGAATGTCTTATTACTCGCTGGAAAACTTGCTTTTGAAGTGACTAGCGAAAGTTGGCATAGACTTTCAGTAGCACAGGTTCCTAACCATTATTTTTTTTAATAGACGTTGGTTCACAATGATAGACCATTGACTCACAAGAGACTTCCTGGCGCTCATTTTTTTCAATCTCTTATAGAGTTCATAAGCTTCACCCCCAAGCAAACCAGCATCGAACATTCCCCACGGATTAGAAGTTCTTTGAAAAAAAACCATAGTTCAACTGACAGAATGTTTCCCAGAGCTCCGAATCTCTTTTCTACCTTCACATAATAATTCTTCCACTCCGTTGAGCAGGCGCCCTAGAATCCTTCTCCGATGAAAAGTTCCGGAACCTTCACCATCTCTGCATTTTCCTCATTGCATTTTGTAACACATTCTTCAACCACACATCTGAATAGTATCTGATCAGAATCAACGAAGAAGACATGCTTCCCTGCAGAGCCGGCAATGCCTACGTTCCTTGCTAATGCCGGATTTGATTTCCATTGTGCAACCTTCGCTCCAAAGGCCTTCGCAATAATCGTAGTATACTCATTGCTGAAATTGTCAACGATAATGACTTCAATGGGAAAGCTTTTGACGCAACAGGCCCTAGAGTTTGGAAATCGTACAGCGAAGCTATTCGTTTTTAACACACCGAAATTCTGCAATTGTCGCAAACTTCTTGACACGCAAAAACCGTCCAAGGTAGGTATTTTCAGTTACAGGTAACGCGTTTGAATTCATTAAAAGGTTGATATCATTCTCTCAAAGGATTGATTGACTACATTTCCGCTCATAATGCTCTTCTGGCTTTTGAGAGGTTTGTTCATCAAGCGGCCACTCCACCAGCTATAAATGGTTGGTAGCAGCGCATAAAACAGATCTTCACGTGTTTGAAATTCCTCCGAGCTTTTCGCATTGGAAAACTATAAAGCATAAACATGAACATTTTGAGAACGAGAAAGATGAAAGTGCTGGCGTTCGTTGAGTACTTGCCACCAAAATTGGGAAGCGACAGAAGGATATTTGAGCTCATGAAGCGGATGGCCAATAGAAATGAGGTGCACTTTGCCGTTTTTCCTCCGTTTCGTGAATTACGTGACAAATCATACATGGACAAACAAGCCACTCAGAGTCATACACGCGACGAGAAGGCCGTTATTCGCTACGAAGGTATTTTTGAACATTCGGTACGAGTCTCGCCTCGAGTTTCTCTACTGTGGCAACATTCGTTGATAGCTGCGTATTTTGTGACCGCCGTTTCAGTGTTCTTGAGTTCATTCAAGATTTTGAGAGTGATAGACCCAGATGTCATCGTGCTAAATTATCCCAGTCCTTACACTGGTCTGTTGGGCTTTCTGGAAGGAAAACTGTGGAGAAAAAAAGTTGTCGCCGATTTCAATGATTTGATTGCTCAGTACAGCAGCGTTCTCCTCAATATTGACCAAAAAAGTTTAACAGCTAAGCTACTTGTTCAAGTTCAGCGGTTTGTTGTCAGAAAGTCGGACAGGACAATCGCACCTACACGGTTCATAAAGAACTACGCAGTTTCATTAGGTGTTTCTCAACGCAAGATTTCTATAATTCCAAACGGTGTCGATACCAAGCTGTTCGACTCGAACGGCTTGGATTCCGCCAAAGTGAGATCAGATTTGCATCTCAACAAAGAGAGATTGTGTGTTTACTCAGGGCGCTTGGACGGATGGGCGGGAATGAACATATTGCGGAGGTTATGCGAAGACGCGAGATTGAAAAAACTCAATGTGAGATTTTTGCTCGTCGGAAGTGGTGACAGTAAGAATATCAATGAGGATAATGTCCTGTACGTAGGAGAAATGCCCCACGAAGAGATTCCTTCCATATTGTCAGTTGCAGACGTTGTACTTGTTCCATTTCCTAACAACGAAATCTCCCATGCAGCAAGCCCGCTGAAACTTTTTGAGGGAATGTCAATGCGGAAACCTGTCATTGCCAGCAGGGTAGCTGGCATTCAAGAGATAATTTTGGATGGAGAAAATGGTTTTCTTGCGGATCCAGACAATGCTGAAGAATGGATAAGGAAGCTTGAGACCTTGTTGAACTCTGAAAAGCTAGGAGCAAGAATGGGGGAAAATGCTAGGCGGACCGTTGAGGACAGATTCGATTGGGGAGCGTTGGCAAAGCAGTACGAAGAAGCCTTAAATGCCATTTTGTCTCAACCACCACACATTGTTTGACCTAAGCCGAGAGTATAGAACATGCGCATACTGCAAGTCACACCGCGGTTTCCTCCAGCAATTGGCGGAGTGGAAGAACACGTCTATCGAATTTCTCGCGAACTTACTAAGAGAGGGCACAATGTAACCGTCATAACTTCAAACGAGGTAGATGGAAAAGTCTCTCCTGTAAAGAAGGAAAATCTCGATGGCATAAAAGTTTGCCGCTTCCCCTTGTTCATGCCGAGCATTTTCAGGGAACTCTGGTTCATACCTGAAGTCGTGAAGATTGTCAAAGAAATCGAAGCCGACGTAGTTCACGCACATGGTTATAGGTGCTTGAGTTCCCTCGAGGCGGTCTACATCTCTCACATCAGGGGTGTCCCATCTGTTCTCACACCGCACGGGATTTATCCTCACAGATCTCTAGCAAACGGATTCGCGAAAGATTTTTTTGACAAGTCTTCAGGTCGTCTGCTGCTTAATTCCTCTGACAGAATAGTAGCACTGAGCAGGCACAACAAGCGTCTTATTTCAAATTTAGGTGCGCCAGAGCACAAGATAGCCATCGTGCCCAACGGCGTTGATGCTGTGGAATATGCAAATCTTCATCGAAGCAAGAGAATTCTTGAGGAACTCCACTCAGATGGTCCTATATTGCTCTACGTTGGGAGGATAGATTGGAATAAGCGAGTGGATAAGATCGTTGAGGCTCTACCCGCTATCTTGAAAGATTTTCCGTCCGCTAAGCTTGTCGTTGTTGGCCCCGACTACTCAAATTGCGTAAATGAACTTTTAGACGTCTCTAGGAAGCTCAAAGTGAAGGATTCTCTTGTTATTACGGGCAACGTTCCGAGGGAGAAGCTACTCGAGTTCTATTCAGTCGCCAATGTTTTCCTGTTCCCATCTTCATACGAAGGGTTCGGTCTAAGTATGCTCGAAGCGATGTGCAGCAAAATTCCTGTCATTGCTTCTCCTTCTGGGGGCCCAGGCGATATTTTGAAGGATAGAACACACGCGTTGTTACTCAAGGAATCTACTTCTGGCGAAATCTCAAAATTGGTTCATGCTGTGCTGACAGATCAGTCGTTGAAAGAGGAACTCGTCAAGAACGCATTGGAACTCGTCGAGACAAAGTATACTTGGAAAAAGGTCGTGAACCATTTAGAAATGGTTTACGGACGAGCTATTGCAGAAAAGAGAGTGAGCGCGTAGCCGCCCGCCGAAGGCCTATCAGGCCCAAATACGGGCACCATATTCCATTGCCATGTGCAGATGACTTCTCTCTTTACTTAGGATTGTTATTCTCCAAAAACGAATGCAAAGGGATCTGCCCGCGGTTTTTCTCCCTTATGCGCGCAGATTTCAACAAGTCTGTTCAGGCCTAGGTTCAACCAACGCTAGCCTGCCGATTCTTTTAGTCTCTTAATTTTTAAAATCTCCGAGGTGAACTCCTTGATTTCGTTTGCGGAGAGCTTCGATTTTCCGTTCTTTCTATTAACGAAGGTCATCGGGAATTCCCTTACGTCGAATCCTCTTTTGTGGGCTTGCCGTATAGTTTCTATTTGTATTTCGTAGGTTTCACTGTGCAAGTCTGGGACCATTTCTCTGACAAGCCTTGTCGAGTAGCATCGCAAACCGCTGGTGTAGTCATGGATTTTTGCTCTCACCAAAATGTAAGCGAGAATGTTTGCTATACGACTGGTCAGGCGGCGAAATATGCTCCATTTCACCACGCCGCCTCCCTTGCAGTATCTACTTCCTATTGCCAGACCTTTGCTTTCTCTTGCGGTTTGGATTGCGCGCGGAACTTCTCTGGGATTGTGCGAGTAGTCAGCGTCCATGGTCACTATGTAGCTTGGAGGGTTCTTCAATGATATGAGTGTCTTGAAACCGTCGGTTATGGCTGTTCCAAGGCCGGACTTCTTCGGTCTCACTAGGAGGAGAATGTTGCTGTACTTTTTCTGCAGTGTCCGAACGGCATCAGCCGTCCCATCTGGGCTGGAATCGTCGATGACTAGGATGCGGACATCAAGATCCAAGCTTTCGATGTCGCCTATTAGCTTTTCAATGTTTGAAACTTCACAATACGTGGGGAGGATCAGTCCGATCTCTGATTTTGCGCCTAGGTCTCCTTCAACGCGTGCGAGGTTTGCTGTTATTGTTTGGTTCATCTTTCCCTGTCCTGTAGGACGAACTGATTTGTTACGCTGTCAATATTAAACTTTTGACCGTTCTGGCATACAAGCATACAGCCATCACGGTTTTAACTCTTTCTAGTGTGGGGATGTAACCTTTCTTCTATAGTAGCCCAATGGATGATGTATCCTTCTGCACAGGCTATCAGGGTTTATGCAAACTCCGTGAGTTTTCAGCGTGTCACATTTTGGAGTTGTGTAGCGGGTTCGGGAGCCTCTTTCTCCAGCTATGTGTTCAACCTGGTAGCGGGTCATTCTTTCGTTGAAATCGGAGATGTTTTTGAAGAGTTCCACAACTTTTTCCGAGGGCATTCCGATGTTTACGAGGAATGATGTTAGGGTGAACCTGCCGATGTGTGAGAGGTGGCGTCCAGATGAAAAGGCCTCGTATAGTTTCTGTATGCAGGGTGGAAAGGCTGTTTGTGTTATGGACTTCGGAAAGCCTTCTATCTCGGTTTTGCCTATTTTGTCTATTGCCAGTTTGTTGATTCTTTCGGCTGTTTCTAGGACTTTTGTCGGAAATTTGGGCAGTTCTTCGGTTTCTGTGTGTTCTTCGACGTATCTGCGAACTTCTTCGGCGAGCAGTCTGGCGGTTTCGCCGCTTGTTAGGTAGACTTTTCCGTTTGCCAAAGGGCGGTTGATGAGTTTCCATTTTTTTTCTCGCAGGTATGTCGTGTTCTTGAGGTAACTGGTGAAGTCGAGTGCGAATTCGTATGGTATTTGGAGGTTGTTGTTGGGTTGCAGTTTCCATTGAAAGTTCTGGGCGATTTTTGCTAGTTTTTCTTTGGGTTCGAGTTTGAAGTCTTCGTATGCTTGTTTTGCTTCGGCCAGTGCGTATCTCTTCTTGATGAACGTGTTTTGGGTTGCTATCGTTAGGACTATGGCGACTGTGAATGAGAGGATTTCTACGTCTTCGGCGTGGTGGGGGTTTCTGGTGACTCTTGTGTATAATATCGCTTCTTCGACTCTTTCTTCTGCTCGGTCGAGTATCTGTTTGAGTTCGATGTTTTCTAGGTCTTCGATGTTTAGGTTTGGGAGTTTCAGGTATTTTGCTGCTTCTTTTAGGAATGGGTATTTGGTGTAGTCGCTTTTGGCGAATTTGGAGAAGACGGTTTGCATGTGGTTTTTCTCGTTATTCGCTTTCGATTCGGGGTGCGAGGTAGAAGGTTAGTTTTCCTTCTTTTGCCTGTTGGAAGTCTAGTTTTATGGGCATGTCTGAGGAGAATTCGAGTGTTGCTATGTCTGAGGTTGCGGATGCCGTTTTTATTATTTCAGTCAGGTAGCTGAGGCTGAAGGTTGCTTTTTGCTGTTCTTTGGCGTCGAGTTCGAGCAGGGTGTCGCTTCCTTTTTGGAGGGTTATCGTTGCGCCCATCAGGTCTCCGGCGGCGTTGAAGACCACTTTTTCGGGGTCTGCTTCGATTCTCACGTGGTCGCTCACGAGCTGGGCGTCTTCGATTGCTTGGCTCAGGCCTTCGGTCGTGGCTTTTATTTTGACGTTGAATGTGATTTTGGGTGTTGGGACTTCCTCTTCTGAGGCTTCGAGTGTGGGCATGGTGAAGTTGCGCGAGTATTTTCCGGTGATTGAGATTTGTAGTTTTCCGGTTTTTTCGTCTTTGGAGAGTTCGAGCGTTTCGTCTTTGCCGGCTCTCTTGAGGAGTTTGAGGAGTTCGGTTATGTTTACGCACATTTTTGTGGGTTCCGTGCAGATGTATTCCTCGAAGATGGTTTTGGGCCATTCGAAGTCTATCATGGCGACGCGTGATGGGTCCATTGCGCGAAGTTTGATGCCTTCTGCGTCGAGTTTGAAAGTGGCTTCGTCTACGAGTATGGAGATGGATGTGATCATGTCTCTGAGTTGTTTGGCGTCGGCGACTTTGACTTTGAACATGAGTGTCACCTTTGGAGGTGTGTTTAGTTGTTGTTTATGACTTTATTTAGCTTTAGGTTGGCTTCTGCTGGGACCTGCTGTGTGTGTCGTCCTGTTTGGGCGGCGGGGGTTGATGGTTTTTTGCGAAATTTTTAAGTTGTTCTTGTCCGTAGGCTGTTGGTATGCACGAGTGGGCGCTGGCTGAAGCCGTAGTATCTGCGGCTTCTGAGGCGGCGGAGAAGGAGGGTTTTAGAGAGGTCAAGGAAGTGAGGATTAGGGTTGGGGAGCTGCAGCAGATAGATGAGGACGTGTTATTGTTTGCTCTTCAACAGGTCAAGGGGCCCAGGTTCGAGAGTGCGGTGTTCAAGGTTGAGGAGGCGCGGGCGAGGTTGAGTTGTCGGGTGTGTGGTCGTGTGTGGGTTTTTGACAGGCGGAAGCTGGATGAGGGCGTGGTTGAGGCTATTCATTTTGTTCCTGAGGTGGCGCACGCGTATGTTAAGTGTCCGAGGTGTGGGAGTCCGGATTTTGAGGTGGTGGAGGGGCGTGGGGTTTCACTTGTTAGCGTTAGGGGTGTGAGGTAGGCTTGGTTGATCCTCGGGCGAGCATCGTGAATGAGAGGTTGAAGGGTGTGCGTCGCATCATAGCAGTTTCAGGTGGCAAGGGTGGGGTGGGCAAGAGCCTGTTTGCGACGACGTTTGCCTTGATTCTTGCTAGGAAGGGGTTCAAAGTCGGTCTATTTGACCTGGATTTCACGAGCCCGTCTACGCATGCTGTCTTAGGCGTTCAGGATCTGCGACCTATGGAGGATAAGGGCATTGTTCCTCCGCGGGTGTGCGGTTTGGAGTATATGTCGATTGTCTATTTTTCGGGTAGTCTTGCGACTCCGCTGAGGGGGGTGGATGTTTCTAATGCGTTGTTGGAGCTTTTGTCGGTGGTTGTGTGGGGGGAGCTGGATTATCTTGTGCTTGATGTGCCGCCGGGGATTGGTGATGCTACTCTTGATTTGGTGAGGTTGATTGGGAGGGTGGAGTTTCTGATTGTGACGACGCCTTCGCGGTTGGCTTTTGAGACTGTGAGGAGGCTGGTTGGGTTGTTGCAGGAGTTGAGGGTGCGGGTGATTGGGGTTGTTGAGAATATGGAGTTGGTTCGTTCCGATGTTGTGGAGCGAGAGGCGGATGCGTTGGGTTTGGCGTTCTTGGGGAGGATTCCTTTTGACGAGGGGGTGGAGGCGGCGTTGGGGAAGCCTGATGAGCTTCTGGGCACCGTCTTTGCGGAAAAGGTGAGACAGCTCGCCTCGAGAATCTGACAAAATCGGTGCAGTTGCCCCCTCCCCTTTTTTTCTTTACATCAGATGTAATGTTGCTGTGTAATGTTGCCGTGTAAGTTTTCCATGTTGCGCGTGCGCGTTGCGGAAAACGCTAAAACTTGGTCCTAGCTGGAGTCTAGGTCGCCCTTTTTCTTCGGGTTTGCTCTGGCATCACTTAGATTGCGATGTTGAACGGTGCTCCCCTCCCCTTTTTTTACACACATCAGATGTAATGGATCCGTGTAATGGATCCACGTGTGTGTCCATGTTGCGTGGCGCAGTGTTCCGGAAAAAGAATTAATTTTGGTTCTGGCTTGTGTTGCGCGTGCTGGTCGTCTCTTTTGTTCGAGTTTGTCGATTAACGTTATGTGGTTTCGACGATGAAGCGTGACCCCCTCCCCTTTTTTTCTTCACATCAGATGTAATGTTGCAATGTAATGTTGCAGCGTAAACCGCGATGTTGCTTTTTGTCCTTGTGTCCAGTGTTTGTGAGGTTGGTTGTAGTGCGCTTGGGTGATGCTGTTTTGATGTGAGTATGTTTTTATTAGTGCTTGGAGGTAACGTATAGGCTGGGAGGTTTGTGTTGTTTGAGTTTCGAGATGTGGGCTGAGAAGTACAGGCCAAAGAAGCTGAGCGATATTGTTGATCAGAAGGATATTGTGGAGCGTTTGAAGAGTTTCGCGGAGTCTAGGAACGTTCCTCATTGCATTTTTGCGGGGCCGCCGGGCACTGGGAAGACGACTGCGGCTCTTTGTTTGGCGAGGGATCTTTATGGTGATGTGTTTAGGGAGCATATGCTGGAGTTGAATGCGAGCGATGAGAGGGGCATTGACGTGGTGAGGGAGACCGTGAAGACTTTTGCGAGGGTGAAGTCGATTGGTGAGATTCCGTTTAAGATTATGATTCTGGATGAGGCGGATAACATGACTTCTGATGCTCAGCAGGCGTTGAGGCGAACGATGGAGCGTTACACTGGGACTTGCCGTTTTATCATGTGTGCTAATTATAGTGGGAGGATAATCGAGCCCATTCAGTCCCGTTGTGCTCCTTTCAGGTTTGCTCATTTGCCGAGAGAAGCTCAGGATTCTTACTTGAAGGGCATTGCCGAGAAGGAGAAAGTGAAGTTGTTAGTTGATGGTTTCGAGGCTATTTTTGAGGTTTCTGGCGGAGACTTGAGACGTGCCATTAATACGCTACAGTCTGCTGCTTCCTTGGACAAGCCCATTGATGCGAAGGTTGTTTATTCTGTTACTGGAAAGGCTAGCCCTGCAGACGTGGCGAAGATGATCATGACGGCTATGGAGGGTGACTTTGTCGGTGCGCGAAAAAGACTGCGCGAAATGATCCAGCAGTACGGTGTGGCCGGGAGCGATTTGATGCGTCAGATTCACACGGAGATTTTCAGATCTGAGATGCCCGAGCAGTGGAAGATAAAGCTGGCTGACGTTGTGGGTGAGGCGGATTTCAGGCTCGTTGAAGGAGCTGATGAGGAGATCCAGTTGAGCGCGTTGCTGGCTAGGCTCGTTGAAGCAGGCTGCGACATGAGAAGCGCAAAATAGGTGCGAACTCTTGCACTATGCTTGGACTGCTAAGCACAAGCCGAAATCTCTGGCTGGAATCATCGGGAACGCTGACGCGGTTGAAAAGTTCGCCGAATGGATAAAATCTTGGCAGAAAGGAATTCCAAAGAAAAGAGCTGCATTTCTCTATGGGCCGCCAGGCGTGGGAAAAACTATCACTGTGGAGGCTCTGGCTCATGATAATGGCATGGAGTTCGTGGAGAAAAACGCAAGCGACTATCGAACCGAAGACGCCATAAACCGTTTTGCCGGACTGGCCTCACAATACGGCTCACTGTTCGGTGGAAAAAGAATCATTCTTCTTGACGAACTGGACGGTATAACGGGGACCTCAGACAGGGGCGGGGTGAAGGCAATAACCGACGTGGTCAAGGCTGCCCAGTGCCCGGTAGTCCTGATTTCTAACAGCGCTTACGAGCCTCGCTTCTTAACCCTTCGCAGTTACTGCCTTCTTATAGAGTTCAAGAGGCTGGCGGCAGGCGAAGTTGCGAAGCTTTTGAAATTGATAAGCCAAGATGAGGGGATTCAGGCAGATGAGGCGGCGCTGAGGTTCATTGCTCAACGCTCGGGAGGCGATGTGCGGTCGGCAGTGAACGATCTTCAGGCGCTGGGCCAGAGCAAGAAGACGTTGACCTACGAGGATGTTTCATGGCTGGGGTACCGGGATAGACAAGACAGTATCTTCAACGTTTTGAGAATGATACTCTACGGAAAGACCTGTTCCAGCGCGAAGCAGGCGGCCAACACGGCGGACGTTGACTCTGACATGCTTTTCGAATGGATCTACGAGAACGTTCCAGCACACTTGACGGATCCTCATGATCTGGCCGACGCGATGGATGCACTGTCCATTGCAGATGTCTACAGGGGCAGAATTCGCGCCACTCAGGATTGGGGTCTGCTGCGTTACGTCATGGACTACATGACGGCCGGGGTGGCCTTGTCCAGAAAGAACACCAAACCTCCAGGGTGGATTCCTTTCAAGTTCCCTGAACGTATCCAAATGCTTTCGAGATCCAGAGGCGAGCGTGCCATGAAGCTGAGCATAGGTGCCCAGGTTAAGCGGAGGAACCACATTTCAGCTAGAAGAGCCACGACGGAAGTCCTTCCGTACCTTAGGATAATTTTCAACAACAATCCTGAGATGGCGGCTGGACTGGCAAAGTGGCTGGATTTGAGCCAGGAAATGGTTGAGTATCTGGTCGACAGCGAGAAAAAGGCTGAAACCATCATCAAACTTATTGGTTAGATACTGGATCGCTTGCTAGTGGATTCTGCTTCCGATTGCAATGTCTTTTTCGGGCTGCAAGATCACCACGTTGCCCTTATCGTCCTCTGCGGCGAATACCATACACTGGGATTCGACACCCATCATTTTGCGTTTTTGAAGGTTGAGAATAAAGGCGCACTTTCTGCCCGTGAGATCCTCGGGTTTGTACCACTGCAAGAGGCCAGCAACGGCTTGTCTCTTTTCGGTTCCGAAGTCGACTATCATTCTTATTAGGTTTCGTGACCCTGGGATTTGGTTGGCTTCCACTATTTTGCCAATGCGCAGATCGAGTTTCTGGAATTCATCAAAGGAGATTTCCAATCTTATTTCCCTGTTTCTCAGTTTTCACGCTGGTTGGGCTATTAAGTTTTGCGCGTTTTCCTTCTGCGACGTATTTTTTCAATGGTTTTTTCAACGCCTTCCCAGCCTTCGACTGACTTCGAATGGACTATTTCGAAGGCTTCCTTCGAGTTCATCATGAAAAGTTCTTGACCCACGGCTCTTCTTGAAAGGTATGCTGCTGCATTCAGGATTTCGCCGTTCAAAAGTGAATCTGTGGAGTCTGCCAAGTGGCATATCAGAGCCTCAACAGTCTTCGGTCTTATCGGTCCTGCCTCGCCATGGTGTGCCGATACTATGTGAATCAGTTCCAGCGGAAAGTCCCTGCGAACGAGTTCCGAAGTTGCGAGTAACAGGTGGTCCAAGTAGTCGGCCAAGCTTGCTGAGCTGTAGCTTCCGTTCTTGTTGATCGTGTAAGTTGCTGGTTTGAATATGTCGTGCAACAGAACGCCTGATATGACAAGGTCGCGGTTTACTTTGCCGTGGTACGTGTTCTCAACGGAGTCGCACAATGCTAATGCGAGGTTTGCTGTTGAAGCGACGTGCTCAATGTATCCGCCGGGGTAGCTGTGATGACGTGAGATGCCGGCGGGCGATGTTTTAAGTGGTAAGCCTGTGTATGTTCTGCCGTTGATTTCGATGCTGGGGTTTTTCAGCAGTTCTATGACTTTTCGGCGAAGGGGCTCGTTGCGAATTTTTTTGGCCAATGCGTTGAGTGTTGGATCCAGCAATTCATTCACTAACGGTTCTTAATGTCATAGAGGATATTGATTTTTCGTTTTTCTGCTGTTGCTAGGCTGTGGGCCATGAGAATGGGTTCTGGTATTCGGTTGTTCTTGGCGCAGTGCCTGACTATTTCGATGGCAGTTTCTAGAGAAATCATGTTTCCAACGCTGACGTAGACGGGTTTGCATCCTCTGTTGGTTATCACTGCTGCGCCGACGATTTTTTGGTGGTACTCGATGAGATTCGCATCGGCTTCGGATTTTGCGGCTTTGACTTCGCCTATCAATTTGTTTTTTGCAACGCCGATTACCGGTTTTCTCAGAATGAGTCCCAGATGGCTTGCAAGTCCGCAGTGGTAAGGGTGCGCGAAACCGTGGGCGTCTACCATGAACAAGTCTGGTTGGTTGCCCAGTTTTCGGATGCACTGGATTGCGGGTTCTGCTTCTCTGAAGGAGAGTAGGGTTGGAATGTAGGGAAAACGGGTCTTGCAGAAGGCTGTTTGCTTTTCCATGGGCTTGAAGGAGTCATAATCTAGAACTGCCACGGCTCCTATTGATGTGCCTTCGGTATAGGCGATGTCTACTCCAGCTACTGTGCGGATTGTTTTGGGGAGTCTGTCCTGGAAAACGATCTTCTCGGACATGCGTAGTTGTGTTTGGTGGGCTTTCTTGGCGGAAAAGTGATGCTTGATGTTATTCACCGATGTTTTTCGGTGCCGGTGGGGGTTTATTTTCTGCTTTTGGCGTATTTTTCAAACTGTTTGAGATGTTTCTCGAGTTCGTTTCTTCGGATTTCTTGGGTTATGTCTCCGCGTGTGATCTCGATGAGTTTTCTGGCGACGTCGCATTTTCTTCTTAGGCCTGGCACTAGCATGTAGGATTCGTCCATGGCCATGAGTTCGATGTAGATTTGGTCCATTGTTTGCAGGTATTTTTCTCCTTTTCTTGTGTTACCTTCGCGCAGCGCGTCGAGCACGGCTCTTCGGCATTCGCCTATGACATCGGCCAGTCCGAGGATGTAGTCATCGGATGGGGCATCGATTTCTTTGGGCGTTATGAACTTTGATTCTTGGACTAGCTTTAGGAATATGTTTGCTTCCGAGTATTCTTGAAGGGCGGCGCTGTGTTGGCCGCTGTAGATTATGCTGGGTTGCGATGCTGACATTTCGTTAACTGTTAGAATGTTTTTGTGGGCTTTTTCGATGGATTTTTCTGCTTCTTTTAATCTTTTTTGATGGATGAGGAGTATTGCTTGTTTGGAGAGGCTTGTTGCTTCTCTTAGGTCTTTGAAGGCTGTTTCGCGCACTTTGTCCTTGCACATTAGCTCTTTTTTTGTTTCGTTCAGTATGGTTTTTAGTGTGTCCATTGCGTTGGCTCCTTTTCGTATGGAATGTTTAGAATGAACGGGTATTTTATGGTATCTTCAAAAATAGGGAGGGGCGACTGTTGCCGTGTGCCTTGTTCATTCTTCTGGTGCTGGTTCTATCCATTTCTCTACCAGTAGTTTGGTGTCGCCGCTTGGTTTGAAGGATATCTTTACGAATATGGAGTCGGAGCCCTTGAATGGGAACATGCTGTCTTCGGCTAAGTCTTTCGGAATGTAGATGAGGAATTTGCCGTCTTTTCTTCGGAATAGGCGCCCTCGTCCGTCATTAACCATCCATCAACACCTCGATTTAATCTTTGGTTTAAGAGTAAGGGTAATGCTCAAGGGAATATAAGCTTTGTTCTCATTTGATTCAAGAATACCTCTTGTTAATCTGGGAAGTTGTCCAATATTGAATAAACTGCAAAGAATATTGCGCATTGTTAAATCTCGTAGAACTGCGAGGATTGCTCACCAGTGTAATCGGGGCGTTCTGCGGTGGGCTGGACGCATTTCGAGTTTGGCAACCTTCGGGTTTGTTGCGCGGCTGTTTCAGGGATGAGAATGGGGTTGTCGAGTTGTTAGGAGTCGAAGCAGTATTGGGGTTTCTGGAATTCGGTTGCGAGTTTTGCTACGCTTTTTTTGATGGTGTCTGGTTTTTCGTTGTCGATGATTGTTCTTTTGACTAGTTCGGCTATTTTCTGCATTTCTGGTTCTTTCATTCCGCGTCTTGTGGCTTCGCAGGTGCCGAATCTGATTACGCAGTCTGTGATTATGTTTGCGCGTTGGAGTTTTTCTGCTATGGTTCTTCCTTTTTCGTAGTTTCCATAGTCTACGATGACCTGGTGTGACTGGGTGAAGCCTATCTGGCCGCAGACGACTGGGCAGCCGATGTCATTCAGTGCTTTTGCTAGGGTTTTCGCGTTGCGTGTGACTTGTGTGGCGTAGGCTTTGCCGAATCGTTTCATTTCTGCTAGGGCCATTGCGAGGGCTGCGATGCGGTTCCAGTGGGCGTTGTCTACGAAGGCGGGGTAGATTTTTTGTTTTAGGGGTTCTCCGATTTCTTTGTTTGCGAGTAGTATGCCTCCTTGTGGGCCGAAGAGGCTCTTGTGGGTTGAGCCGAACAGGGCTTCTGCTCCTTCGCGAAGTGGGTCTTGGAATTGTTGGCCGGCGATGAGTCCTAGGACGTGGGAGCCGTCGTATCCTACGGTTGCGCCGTTTTCGTGGGCGATTTTGGCCATGGTGGCGAGTTGGTATGGGAAGAGTATGAGGCTTGCGCCGAAGATGACTATTCGGGGCTTGTGCTGTGTTATGGCTTGTTTGGCTTCTTCGGTTTTTATGTTCCAGTCTGTTTTTGAGAATGGGAAGGGGATTGTTTTGAGTTTGAAGAGTCCTGCGAGGCCTTCGTTCCACATTCCGGGGTATCCTCCGTCTTCGGGGCTGATGCACATGAGGGTGTCGCCGGGTTTTGTGAGGTTTGCCAGGATGATGGTGTCGGCGATGTGTCCTGAGAGGGGTCGCAGATCCGCGGTTTCGGCTTTGAAGAGTTCTCTTGCGAGTTTTTCGCCGGTTTGTTCGATTTCGTCGGTGAAGTGTGTTCCCATGTAGAACCGATCTACCGAGGTGTAGCGGTGTGCGAGTTCTGAGCTGAGAAGTTTGCGCGCTGTCGGGCTCATTATGTTCTCGGATGGGATTAGGTTTAAACACTGTTTGCCGCGCCACTCTTCATGCTTTTTGACCAGGTTTAGAATTTCCTCGCTCATGTCTGGATGCCTCGAACCCAATACTGCTCATTTCAGGCTTAAGTTGCTTTTCGTTGACGCACGTTTGCTCGCACGCACCTGCTTCCATGATTCTGGGGCGAATATTTTTTGGTGCCTTACGTTCGGGTTCAAGGAGTGGTTTAGCAGGATCATTAGTGTGAAGCTTACGAGTGGCGCGATCGGCCCCTCCCTTTTTTTTCTTTACATCAGATGTAATGTTGCAATTTAATGTTGCTTTGTAAGTTTTCCATGTTGCGCGGGGGCGTTCCGAGAAAGGCAGGGACTTGTTGGGCGCGAGTTGCAATATTGTGTTTTTCATCATCCATCGTGGATGGTTTATTGTCAAACAGCCGGGACGTCGGACGGAACCGTTAAGAAGGGGAAACCGTTTTGTGGCTGATTTCGGAATTGACATCCGAGTGAGGGTTGTGGGGCGATGAAAAGGTAAAGTTTAAAATGCACCCTAGTGTTAGAGTTGTTCACAATCTTGGATGTATGGTTCGAGGGAAGACGGTTGGCGAAGATTCGGCTTAGAGCCAAACAGTTGACGTGTTTGTTCTTGATGTTTACATCTGTGCTGTTGGGTTTTTCATTCTTGCCCAGGGCCAAGGCTCAGATGGAGGTGTTCTCCGTTACTCCTACGACTGGAAATGTGGGTACTAACGTTACGGTGGTGGCGAACCTGACTACGGTGAATGGGGCGTATAATGTTGCTTTTAATGGGGCAGTTCTTGCGGTTGGAACTGCTGTTGGAAACAGTGTGACGGCTTCGTTTTTCGTTCCGGAAGCCGCGGCCGGCAATTACACGGTAACGGTAAACGATGTGAGCGCTAATGAGAGCGCCACGTTTGAGAACTTCACTGTTTTGACAGCGTATTTCCTGAATGTGACTGTGCCTCCCGCTCCCGCCCAGTTTCAGGAAGGCAACTCGGTGCCGATTTCGTTTAATGTGACTGGTGATGGTGCCGACGTTGCTGAAGACGCTCAGATTGAGGTTGTGAACCCAGATGGTTTATCATATCAAGAATCGGTAGGCCTTGTAACATCAGCACTTGGAAGCGGCGTCGTAACGGTGCCTTATCCTGGGAATTTCACTTCGGGCGCTAACACGAACTTCGTTGGCATTTACACCGTTTCCACTGTTGCTAACGGCACTTTGGTGTCGCCAATCGGGTTCCCGGTGGGCTTGACTAATTCGACGGAATATCACAGGCTGCAGACGGTTTACATAGTGGCAACCGGATACAATGTTAACGAAAATGTCACGCTGAATGTGACGGGAACCAACGTTCAATATTCCGTGAACTTGACCGCCACCCCTGCGGGTTTAATCAATTTTTCGGGCTTTGTAGTACCGACGAATGCGACTGTGGACAACTACACTGTGAGCATTGTTTCAACAGAGATCGCTCTTCCTACGGCGAAGGTTCCTCCAGATACCCAGGTCTTCGAGGTTCCAGGTTTTGCTTTCAATGTGACTACGGTGAATTTGGCCGGAGAGGCTGTGCCAGGCGTCGTTGTTGAGGCGTTTGAAAACGGGACGTCGGTCAGCAATCAAACGGCCGATTCGAATGGTCTGACGGTGTCTATGCTTGAAATTGGGAACTTCACTTTGGAAGGATTTTATCAAGCTGTAGAGGTCGGAGAGGGCAATTTTACGGTGAACAACACTGAGACAGGTAATCTTGTGCTCAATCTTACGGATCTTGGCGTTAAGGTTGTTGCATTTGTGAACGGCAATGAAGTGGGTATTCCCGAGGCGGGGGTGAACTTGACGCCTGTGGACGTGACTTTGTTTACTGATGTCAACGGAAATGCGGAAGAGCAATCGTTGCTGCCGAATAGTACCTACGATCTGACAGCGGGTCGGTACGATACGCTGTTCAACGCGACGAACGTTATTGAGTCTTCTTCCAATAGCACTCTGTCCAACGGAACGATTTTGAATCTTTTTGTTGGTGAAAGTCCAGTTGCAGTCTACAACGTGACCATAGCTTGTCCGTCGTTCGCGTTGCAAATCGTGGCCTTGGAGGCGAGTGGGCAGCCGTTTAGTAATGCGACGGTGGAGGCAAGCGAGCTGGCTGGCGGTATTAACTATGAAGGAAGTACAGATTCGAGTGGTGCTGTCGTTTTCCAGAATGCCACTTTTGGCGAGTACTATGTGGAAGTTTTTGACAGTGCTGGAACGGAGATTAACAGCACAACGTTGGAATTGTTCCAGGATCAAAATGTGACCGTGAACTGTTATCTCTACGGCTTGAGTATTTCGGTAACTGTGACTGATTACTTTGGTCAACCTTTTGGGAACACAGAGGTAACGTTGCAGGGAAATGGTGTTCAGCCTGTTTCGAGTAGAACACAGGCCAATGGCACGGTTACGTTCGCCAATCTGGTAGGGCAAAGTTACAACGTCTCGGTTTACTTGTCAAATAATGGTTCGCCGAATTACGTGGCGAATCTTTTTGTTGACGGTTCAACGGCGGTTTCGATTAAGATGAACAGGTACGTGTTGCTGGCTGGCGATCCAGTGGAGACAACTCAACTGGTTGTGGTCATAATCATCGTACTGACCGTGCTTCTGGTGCTTGTGTTTGAAGTATTCAGGAGAATGAGAGGCAGGGGCAAGAAACAGACGGTTGAGTCGAAATAAGTAGCTTTGAAGAAAAAAGTTTATATGACGTTCAAGGCATGATATTGCTTAAGAGACTTAGCTGACGACGCAGTTTTGTGAATGAAATGGTCAAAGGAAGTGGAAACAATGACACAGGTTAAGGCTTGTTCTCCAACGTGTCAATCCTTCAAGTGCTCAAAGGACGCAACTGTTCCCCGCCGGGATGTCGTGTGGTGCAGATGGACGGAGGAGACGTGCGCCATAGCAAATTGCACGTATGCGATGTGCTTGAAAAGGCGGCTTTTGCCAAGAGGCGTGTGTGGAGAAACAATCAAGAGGAAAACTGTTGAAAAAGAGCCAGACGAGGTCGTGGGCCCCGCGATAAAGCTTCGCGGCAGAGCGGCCCGAAAGATCGGAGAAAAGGAGATATTCTAAACCGGGACTTTCAGAAGTGAGAGAGCGAGTTACAGAAAAATCCTATTCTATTTTTCTCTCTTTCACTTGGCCTGAATACGCTTGACAACGGGCGGCTTCGCTTTGCGCAGGATTCTGTAGCCGCAGACAATGCATTTAGTTTCCCCGCCCCGCATCTCCAGTTCTTCAGAGGGAACTTTTGCTCCACACCTTACGCATTCATAAACTATGCCGGCTGGTAACCTTTCCATGATAACCCTCTTCCTAAGAAGGAAATCCGTTCTGCATTTAAATGTTTTCCAGAGATTTCCATATCCATAGCCCGGCCTGCGGCAACGATCATGAGTCTCCGGAAGGATCTTGAGGAGAGCGTTTCTTTTTGCCAGACGAAGCGTCGTTCATGAAAGAGTTTTATAGTTATGAAGCAGAAGGGAATTGGAGGGATAGCTCATCAAGAAGAAGTTGATGGAAATACTCGCCTGTCCAATTGACAAATATTACCCCCTTGAACTGGTTGTCTTTGAGGAAAAAGAAGAGATCGTGGAAGGGATGATTATCTGTCCGAAATGTTCAAGGTGGTACCCGATACGCGATGAGATTCCTGAAATGCTGCCAGATGAGTTGAGAGTTGAAAAGGATGACTTGCCCTTCTTAAAGAAGTGGAAGGCTAAAACTCCTGAGAAGATTCTGAAGGAGGGGCAGCCGTTCAACCTGGGAAAACGCTGACAATCTGCTTTGTCTATTTCAATTTTATTATTCTGTCGGTCATTGAGGATTTTATAGCAGATTCAGCTATCCTGAGCGCTTTCAGGCCGTCGAGGCCTGTTACCAGCGGTTTCTCTTTCTTAAGGATGCAATTTGCGAAGTGCTGAAGCTCAAGTTTTAGGGGTTCTTGGATTTGGTATCTCGGCTGCATCGTTTGCGTTGCGTCTTCAACTGTTAACTCTTGGGTGATGTAGTCGAGTTTCAATATAGCGTCGCTGCCAGTGGCTGTCAGAATTCGAGTCTTGTACGGCGTCAGCCAGTTGGATTCGATGAACGCGCTTTTTCCTCCTTCGAAGGTTAGCATTATCTGGGCGTAATCCTCAAATTTTTTGTGTTTCATGTTTCCAGTCTTGGCGTAAACGGAAATCGGGTCTTGGTTGAACAGGTATAACATTACGTCTATGTCGTGAATAGCGGTGTCTTTGACTACGCCGACGTCGCCTATTCTTTCAGGCCATTGAGAAACTCTCTTGGCGGTGGCGCATACGAGTTCCCCGATTGATTTGTTTTCAACTGCTTTTTTCATTTCTCGTAACCCTGGGATGAACCGCATCAAGAATCCGACGGTGAGGAGTACCCCCATTTTTTCAGATGCGGCGAGAAGTTTCTCTGCCTGTTTCGTGTTTGCGGCCATGGGCTTCTCGACGAGGACGTGTTTTCCATGCTCCACAGCCTTGGTGGCTTCCTTTGCCAGGCTAGTTGACCATGTGCAAACGCTCACGGCTTCGATGTCTTCGTTCCTGAGCATCTTTTCCACGCTGCTGTAGGGTGTGACGCCTAGCTGTTTGGCCAGGTTGTTGGCCCTTTCAGCGTCTATGTCGCATATGGCCAGGAGTTCTGTTTCTGCCAGTTCCTTGTATGTTCTCGCGTGGTTTTTGCCCCAGGAACCTGTTCCTATCACGGCCGTTTTTACTTTGTTCATTCCGTCCAGACACCCCGTCCTAGCCCTCGGTATAGGAAACCTTCCTTTTCAATCTTGCTAGGGTCGGCTACGCCCTGCAGGTCGATTATGGCTGCGGGCATTTTCATCGTGAGCTTCATTTTCTTGAGGTTCAGGCGTTTGAACTGGTCGTGTGCCGTCAAGATTATTACGCAGTCAGCGCGTTCCATGGCTTCGGTTGAGTCTTTTTTGAAGTGATACGAGGTTTCTGCAATTTCGGTTTCTAACACGTGCGGGTCGTAAATGCTTATTTTTGCTCCTCTTGCTTCTAGAGTGTCGATGATTTTTCTTGCTGTTTTCTTGATGGGGCTTTGCATGTTGGGGGTTTGTGTGACTCCCAGAATGGCAATTCTTGCTCGTTTCATTGTTTTTCCACAGTCTTTCAACGCATCCTTGACTAGGTTGGCCACGTGTCTAACTGTCTCTTCGTTCGTGTCTCTTGCCGCCATTGCCAGTCGAGGCTTAAGGTTGAGGCTTTCGGCATCATTCAACAGAACGTATGGCTTATCGCTGAGACTGTCGTCCAGGAGCGTCGGTGTGGGAGACAGCTTGTCAATGTCTGTCCCAGCGATTCTGACGGCTTCAGTGTAGTCCACGCCTACTTTTTCACAGAGGAGTGCAGTTTCATTTCCTAACGCGATGCTTACGTCCCGCTGTAGGACTTCGAGGAGCGCGGCCACTTCAGCCGTTTTCATGTCGCCTGTTCCTCGGACGCCTCGTTTAGCAAGCTTTTCAAGAACGAGTGAAGCACTTCTGAGGCTGTCCTTGTCGGTTGCTGCGACGACTCTCTGATAATTTGCGGCTTCCTCACAAGTCGAGGCGTGCACTTTTTGAATTGGACTGTACGCCAGTCCGAAGTCCTTGCCGATTTTGAGTCCTGAAGTGTTTTCCAATGTGTCTTTTATGAGGCCTTCTGTGAGGCCGATTCCGGTTAGGCTCGTAACTATTACGAGGGATCCGGGGCGAAGGTTTGAGCCGATTTTTTTGCAGGTGTTTTCTAAGTCTGAGCACTCTGCTTTTTTCCTCAGGTTGATTTTTACGGGGGTTGTGATTATGATTAGGTCGCTGTGGGCGGCCGCTTCTCCGATTTCACTGGTTGCGGTCAAGTGTCCTGTTTTCACGTGGTTTTTGAGTTTGGTCCATATTTCTGACGTCGCCGCGGCCCTTCCCTTTGTTATGCGTGCGATCGTGGTTTGGTCAGTGTCCACGCAGGTCACCTTGAAGCCTGCGTCGGCAAAGAGAACCGCTTGAAGAATGCCGGCTTGTCCACATCCTATTATACTTACAACACGGTTTCCCCGTTTTTCCGGGGAATCTAGATCCTCTGATTTGGTTTGTATCATCGACGATGACATTGGGTTGTTCTCCGCGGGCTTTGTCTTAGCTGTTTAGCTTAGGTCTTTGATTATTTTTTGGAGTTTCGAGCTGTATTCTTTGACGAGTTTTTTGGTTGTTTGGCTGGTTTTGGCTTCGGCGTATATTCTGTAGATTGGTTCGGTGCCGCTTGGCCTTATTAGTATGCTGCTCTTGTCTTTGAACCAGATTTTGACGCCGTCGAGAGTGTTCGTTTTTAGGCCTTTGGTTTGTTCGATGAGTTTTTGCAGGATTTCTTGTTTGAGTTCTTCTTTGCATTCGATTTTGGCTTTTTCGATGAAGTATAGGGGTAGTTCTTTTATGAGTGTGGAGAGTTTTTTGCCGGTTCTGGCCATGATGTTCAAGATTAATGCTGTTGTCATCGCGCCGTCTCTGACTGGCTGGTGAGGTCCGTAGAAGACTCCGCCGTTTTCTTCGCCTCCGAGTTTGGCTTTCAGTTCTTTCATGGTTTGTGCGACTGTTACGCTTCCTATTTTGGTCCATTCGATTTTTCCGTTGTATTCGTCGGCTATGTCCTGGATTATGGTTGAGGAGCTCACGGGTGTGACGATTTTTTCGCCTGGGTTGTCTTTCAGAAAGTATTTGGCGACGAGGGCGAAGGTTTGGTCTCCCATGATGATGTTGCCTTTCTCGTCGACGAAGATGGAGCGGTCCGCGTCGCCATCATATGCTACTCCTAGGTCTGAGTTTGTTGCCTTGACGGCGATGGCTAGGTCTCCTAGGTTTTCGGGGCGGGGTTCGGGTGGTCTGCCTGGGAATGTTCCGTCTATGTTCGCGTTTATCGTCGTGACCTTGCATCCTAGTTCTCGGGCGAGGCGTGGTCCTGTCAGGCTGCCTACGCTGTTTGCTCCGTCGATTAGGATGTGGTAGTGTTTCTGGGTTATTGCTTTGGTGTTGACGTGTTTTTTTATGGCGTTGATGTATTCGTCGATTATTCCTGGCAGTTCTTGCGTTGTTCCCAGTGCGTTCCATGGGGCGAGCTTTGCTTTTTCGTTGAAGTAGATGTTTTCGATTTCGATTTCATATTCGTGTGGTATTTCTATTCCGTCGTTTCCTATGACTTTGATTCCGTTGTATTCCGGCGGGTTGTGTGATGCTGTGATGATGACTCCGCCGCTGGGCTTGTGATGTTTCACGGCGAACTGGAGTGTCGGCGTCGGAGCCATCCCTGCTAGGAGGACGTTGCATCCTGTCGAGTTTAGGCCGGCGACGACGGCCTTTTGGAGCATGGGTCCTGTGGTTCTGGCGTCGTGGCCGATTATGAGTTCGCCTTGTTTGAAGAAGGTGCCTATGGCACTGCCGACTTTGATGGCCATTTCGGGGGTGAGTTCTTTGTTGGCGAGGCCGCGGATGCCGTTGGTGCCGAATAAGTGTTTTGAGGTTAACATGATCTGATGAGCCTCTTTCTTTCTATCAGACGCAGTTAGATGTTAATACGCTTTCGGAGACTTCGTTTGCTGGGCAGATTGTGGTTCCCTGGGCGAGGGACACGTCGTTTTTTATTTTGGCGTGGTCGCCGATTATGCAGCCTTTCTGGATTTTGGCTCTTTCTCCGATGATTGCGCCTTCGCCGATTATTGCGCCCGTTATAATAGAAGAGTCTTGTATGATGGCTCCTGAGAAGATGATTGAATCTATTATCTGCACGTTTTTTCCGATGATGACATCCTTGCCCAAGACTGCGTATGGTCCCAGGGTGGTTTCTTGTCCTATGCGGACGTTTTTGTCGATGGCCACGGGTTTCTCGAAGTTTACGTTCTTGGCTGGTCTGCTTTTCTGTTGTTCGTTTGTGTTGTTGAGCATTTTTCGGTTGATTTGCATGTAGTCTTCGGGTTTGCCGATGTCCATCCATGTGCCGTTGAAGGTGTGTGCGTAGAGTTTGCCTTCTTGGGCGAGTTTTGGGAAGATTTCGTGTTCGATGCTGACGGCTCGTCCTTCGGGGATGTAATCGAAGATTTGGGGGTTGAAGGCGTAGGCTCCGGCGTTGATGAGGTTTGAGGGGGCGGTTCCTTGTGGGGGTTTTTCGACGAATCTTGTTATGCGGTTGTCTTGGGCTAGTTGGACGACTCCGTATCTGCTCGGGTCTTCTACGCTGTGGACGGCTAATGTTGCTACTGCTTTGTTTTGTTTGTGGGTTTGCATGAGTTCTGTGTAGTTTACGTCTGCGAATATGTCTCCGTTGAGTACGATGAAGGGTTGGTCGTGTCCGATTCGTTTTTCTGCTCTTTTTATTGAGCCGCCGGTTCCTAGGGGTTTTCTGAGTGGATCATGCGAGTAGGTTACGTGGACGCCGGATCTTGGGACTCGGTGGTGTTTTATGTACATCTCGGTTTGGTAGAAGACAGCCATTATGGCGTCTTGTATGTTGTTGCGTGCGAGTCTTTCATAAGTCCACTGAAGCAGGGGTTTGTTGACTATGGGGAAGAGTATTTTTGGTCTTGTGCAGCTGAGCGGTCTCAGTCTTGTGCCGAAGCCCCCTGCGAGAATAACTGCCTTCAGGGTTTTTTCACCGCCATTAATAATGTAGGTTTATATGCGGTGTGTTTGCTAATAAAACAGTTTGGTGTTGAAGTTTGAAGGTTTTGCTTCATGAGATGAGTTGGCCTGAGGCTAAGGAGTACTTTTCGAAGAACGACATTGCGATTCTTCCAGTTGGCGCTAATGAGCAGCATGGGGGGGCGAACCCGTTGGGGACGGATCATCTTATTGCCAAGAGCATCGGGGAGGAGACTGCGAGGCGCACGGGCGTTGTGTGTCTGCAGGTTGTTCCGTTCGGTGTTAGCGCGCATCATAAGCAGTTTTGGGGGACGATTTTTATTTCTCCTAAGTCGTTGAAGAGTTACGTTAGAGACGCGTGCCAGTCTCTCATGTATTATGGTGTGCGTAAGATTGTGGTTGTTAACGGTCACGGGGGTAATTTGGCGGCTTTGACGGAGTTGGCTAGGGAGTTGAGGGAGGAAGGGGTTTTCATGTCTGTTTTTCAGTGGTGGCCCGCGGCTGGGAAGCTTGTGCCCGACGTTTTCACCGCTATAGAACGGAGGCACGCAGGGGCTGAGGAAACATCTGTGAATCTGGCTTTACACCCGAACCTTGTCAACATGAAAGCAGCGTTTGATGAGAAGCCTCGTGAACACGCGTTACAAGGCGAAGGCCTAACACTACCGTTAAGCACGGTGGATGAGACAGGCTCAGGCGTTTACGGGACACAATCAACAGCTTCGGCAGAAAAAGGCAAGAAAGTCCTGGAAGCCTGCATAAGCGAGCTAGTCAGACACGTCAACCTGCTGAAGAAGGCAAGAATGGACGATCTAATACAGAAGCCGAAGGTCTAAAAACGAAATTCATGCGAGGGCTGGTCCCACGGCTTTTTTTCTTTACGTCTATTGAAATGTTGCTTTGTAATGTTGCTTTGTAAAGCCGTATTTAAACGTCCGTGTCGAAGGTTGACGCGGACTGGGAGAATCTGCCGGCCCCTCCCTTTTTTTCACACACATCCAATGTAATGGATCCACATATGTGTCTATGTTGACAAGCAGAGTTTGCGGCGCCTGCTTAAGATTTCTGTGTTTCAGCTTGACTAGATCTTTTCGTGAGACATGGTTTTCTTTTTGTAGATTATGATTGCTAGTAGTGTTGCTATCATGAACAATGGCAGAATTAGGAATGATGGAAACTCTGGAACTACTGCATATGGAACCGTAAGCGGATAGTAGTCTGTGTTGTTTGCGTCAATGACGTATGATGTGTTCCAGACGCCGTCTGTTTCGGTGGCGTTCGGATACTTTGTCAGGTAGTCGCTCCAGTAGTTACCCACGCTCCCATTATCCCAAACGTTGGTTCCGCCAGAAAAGAAAGGAGGAACTTGGCTGGTGTTGTTTATGAAGTTGTTGTGGTATATCGTATTATTGTTAGAAGAAGAATCGAGACAGATTCCCCACAAGTTGTTTGCAACGTTGTTGCCAGATAAAGTGTTATTAGAACAAGAGCCGAGGCTGATGCCATAGTTTTGGTTTCCTGTTATGTTGTTTCCGGAAATATCGTTGCTGTCACAAGAGTCGAGACAAATGCCTTCGAGCTCGTTTGCGGTTACGTTGTTTCCAGAAATGCTGTTGCTGTTGGAAGAGTCCTCAAGAAAGATGCCCTGGCCACTTCCAGCTGCACTGTTGTCTGAAATAGTGTTATTGTTACAAGACTCCATGAGAACGATGCCTACGCCGAACCCTGTTACATTAGCTGTTACGACGTTTCCAGAGATAATGTTGTCATTACAAGAATTCTCGAGATTTATGCCATCGCTGGTGCCTGTAAGGTCAATTAAGGCGTTTCCAGAAATAGTGTTATTATTAGAAGAATCCGTGAGAAGAATAGCTATTTGTCCATCGTAGTCGTTTGTGACGTTGTTGCCAGACAAAGTGTTACTGGAAGAAAACTCGAGGTCAATGCCCAACTTGTTGTCTGCGATGTTGTTGCCGGTGATTTTTGAGTCGTTTGTATAAGCGAGTAGAAGTCCTTGGCCGTTGTTTGTTAGGTTCATACCTTGCACGGTCACGTTGACACAGCCAACGAAGCCCAAGAATCCAACCTCTGGATATGCATCAGGGTTTACTATCATGTTCGACTGGTTCACGAAGTAATAGACGGGTTTACCGTCCACGAGGTTTGAGGCGTCAATGGACTGTGGAAAGTCGCCAAAAACAGTGCCAAGGACGCCAAAGTTGTATTCGTTTCCCACCATAACGTTGTCAGATAAAGTGTTGCCAGAAGAAGATTCGAGATAAATGCCATAATCGAGGTTTGCCGTAACGTTGTTGCCAGACAAAGTGTTCCCAGAAGAAGCGTAGAGCGCAATGCCCTCCCCGTTGTTTGCGATGTTGTTGCCAGACAAAGAGTTATTAGAAGAATAAGAGCCGAGTTCAATGCCATCCACGCTGTTTGCCGTAACGTTGTTGCCAGACAAAGTGCAGTTAGAAGAAGAGTAGAGCCAAGTGCCATATGTGAAGTTCTTTATCGTCAGGTTTCTTACTGTCACGTTGCTTATGCCCGTAAGCGCTATTCCGTCGCTGCTGGAAGAGTTGCTTCCAGTCACGGTGTAGTCTGCCCCATTCAAAACAATGTTGTCTCTCTCAATCACGATTCCATCGCTAACGGCGGTGATGTTGCCAGTTAACGTGTATGTGACATTATCTGCAGTGTAAATGGGAGCTGTTGACGGGCTTATGCTTCCGTCTGCATTGATGGTAATGGTTCCACCCTCAGCCTTGACTACTCTTATCAATCCCGTCATTGACGATACGGAAAGCAAAAGCAGAATTGCAATCAAAGCAAAAACAACTCTGTTCATCCTATCCCCTTCCACGCATAATTCATAGGTTGATTGAATCAATACTTATGATTTTTGGAAGAATCCTCAATTGAAATCGTGACTATAAGCAAACAAAAGGGAGCCCAGCGCGCTGGCTTGTCCCAAAATTAAGTGTTGAAGTAAGTCGGTGACACTGCTTTGTCTTTTCGCTAGGTGTTTTGAGCGCGTGTTTTAAATTCATCAGTCCCTGATTGGAGCTAATAGCTGGCGGTTCTTGGTGATCGATACAGAAAACCTGACAAAAAAATTCGGGAACCTTACAGCCGTTGACAGCCTCACGCTGCATGTTAATGATGGCGAAGTTTTCGGCTTTCTCGGTCCGAATGGCGCAGGGAAAACAACGACTGTCAGAATGCTTTGCTGTCTAATATCAAAGACTGGCGGCTCTGCGAAGATAGGAAATTACGAAGTCGGAAACAGAGCAGATCAACAGAAAATAAGAAGAATGATCGGTCTACTGACTGAAAATGTCGGTCTCTACGAGGAACTGAGCGCCTATGACAATCTCGATTTTTACGGTCGATTCTACAGGCTGGACGAACAGAAAAGGAAAGAGCAAATACAGTATCTTCTCAAGATGCTGGGGTTATGGGAAAGAAGAAACGAAGCAGCAGGAACTTTTTCCAAGGGGATGAAGCAGAAACTCGCAATAGCCCGCGCCCTCATCCATGACCCACAAGTCCTGTTCTTGGATGAGCCAACTGCAAACCTCGATCCGGAAGCCGCTAAGACGGTTAGAGACTTCATTCTCGAGCTGAAAAAGGAGAAAAGAACAATCTTCCTAAATACGCATCTTTTGGATGAGGCTGAAAAGATCTGTGACCGGGTTGCGATACTAAACACTCGACTAATCGCAACAGGCACCCCGCAAGAGCTAAGGCGTTCGCTATCTGGCAGAAAGATAAAGGTTCAGCTTCAGCGGGTTGATAATGTAATCGTGGAAGCGATAAAGAAAATCGGTTTCCAAGTTTCCGAGGTAACTCCTAATAGTCTAGTCGTTGATGTCAGCGACCCTGAAAAAGAGAATCCAGCAATTTTAAAAGCGATTGAAGCTGCAGGCGGACACGTGCAATTCGTAACGGAGATCGGCTCGTCTTTAGAAGATGTGTATCTCAAGCTTGTGAGGGGATGAAAAAAATGGATTTGCGAAGCGCTTGGGCAGTTGCCGCAAAAGACTTCAAGATCTTCAAACGGAAGAGTACAGTCATCTATGCATGTATTGCTATTCCTCTTGTAGTCGGAATTGCGTTCCCATTGATTGTGCAGTATGCACTGCACATTGGCAGCGGTCATGGAATAACCGCCTTAACTGTTCCCAGGTACATGGACGCGTTCTCGGTATGGTTTCTCATAGGAGCAGCCATAATTCCCGCCACTATAGCCTCCTACAGTTTAGTAGGAGAGAAGATCCAAAAGAGCTTGGAACCACTTCTGGCAACGCCAATGACCGACGGAGAAATCCTGTTGGGCAAAACCATTTCAGGGCTCGTCGTACCTTTAGCGGCGATCTATGCCGGTTCAGTGATATACATGTCGCTCATGGATTTGGTGACGCACAGCACACTGGGCTATCTTTACTATCCTAACTGGCATATGGGGGCGATTTTGCTTGTTGCGCCATTGATATGTCTTCTCAGCGTTGAACTAAATATCATTATCTCATCCAGACTAAACGATGTGCGATCAGCGCAACAAATGGGAATGCTGGCCGCATTCCCCTTCATTGGATTATACGTAGCGTCTGAAGTTGGATTCTTTGCGTTCAATGACACAAATCTGATGATTTTGGCAGGTATTATCTTGGTAATAGATGTGGTTGTCTTCTTTGTCAGCAGGGTCACATTCCAGAGGGAGGAAATACTGACAAAATGGAAGTAAAGGCTCTTTATCTTTGCCGAGAAGTGAAAAGCACAATTAATGAGAGGTAGTAGTAAATGACAAAAGCCAAGTTTGAAATAGGAGAGACTGAAAAACATACCATTATTATTAATGCGAGCGCGCTTCTAAAATACATCAAGATAGAAGTGGATGGCGAAAAAGTCGTTAATGAAGCAAACTTTCAGCCATTGCCAAAGAAGTTCCAGTTGGACGTGGGAAATTCCGAAAAGCATCATTTGGAAATCAGCGCTGGACCGTTCTCGCCTATCAAACTATTCGTGGACGGAAAAGAAGCTCAAAAAACCTGAAAGTGCATCGCGCGCGCCCGGTATGCACCGAAAAGCCCCGATGGCTAACAAACAATCCCTTAAGAAGTCAGAAGTTGCGAAGGGTTATTTGACAAATCTGAAGTTTAATTAGGCATTTGCAACTATTCTTTCTTGGAGAGGACTGGTTTGGCACATAACCTACTTCGCAAAACGATTGTAGCTGTTCTCATTACAATGCTTCTTATCCTCATAAGTTCGACAATCGTGATAGCTTCGATGCCTATCGAAAGCTTTCCTATCAGAGGCACGTTCACGTACAACGTATGGGTTGAGCCAGACTACGAGGCCAACGTCGACCCTGTTTCATTTGTCTACTCCATTTCGTCTGTTGCCTTCAGCTACGGTTCGTACTGGGATGTTACTACTCCTGTTTATCAGTCTTTACCGATGGACAGGCTGAGAATCTTTCCGGACACGTTAGAAGACGACCTTTTGGGTGTGGGTAATGGATCGCCCCTTGCTGACGATGACAACTTTCACGTCGCCGTCTCGTACTCTTGGCTGAATACTCGAAACAGTTCGTCCAATTCTCCCGTGAGCGGCACTTATTGGGTTGCCAATTCCAGAGGAATCACTCCTCCAGATGGAAATGATGAAGGATACCAATTTCCAACGGTTGTAGTTGACTTGAACGATATTATCTCCAGATCAAACGTCATAAACGACACGTTAACCCTGACATGGAGCCTTAATTTCGGTCGATTAATAGCCACCTTTGACACTCACCCGCCCCAGCAGGGCTTCATGAAATCTGCATGGATAGATCAAACCTATGTGCAAGATTATACACTGTACGTGCAGGTTGTAAACGGAACTGCAATCACAGTGACGGCCAGCAACGAAACGACAGGCATTTCATACTCCTCAGCCCCGGGCATCCTCTTCAACACTACAGAATGGGTTTATCAGGATTCACTGGACATTCCAAACCCAACTGTCCTGCAGGCGAAAGAAGACATTCCTATTCTTTTGGCAGCAAGCTTCATTCTAGCATGCGCAATTCCGATAGCTCAATACTATCCAAGACCGAAGCAAACGCCCGTACCAGAACCTGGCTAGTGCATCTGGATTTCTGCTCGTCGCAAACCAGCAAATTTGTTCCGGCTTAGGGCGAAGAAGCTTCATTCTCGATACGAGAAAATCTTATACAGTGCAACGTTGCTTTGTCATCATTGATCAAGCAAAAAGGTGGGGTCGACGGCGAGAAAACTCCCTCGTAGATACATTGGCATCGCAGTTATTCTTGTCTTGGTTGCCGTTTTTGGCGCAGAAGTTTACGCACATAATTACGTGCAGGTTGCCACCTTGCCAGTTGTAACGGCCGATTATGCCCTAAGTCATCTGAGAGCAATGAATATCGCGATAAATGATACATACATATTTTCAAGTAACGGGGCCACGTGGTTGCTGGTATTATCATTGTATAGAATTTCAAATCCAGGGGCCGTTTTGCTGTACGTTTTCAAAATTCAAGAAAATACAACTTTTTTCACTCAGAGCGTTGACCTCGTGGGCGTAAGTTTTGACGTTTCATCTCGACCCATGAATATCGTTCTCCCATACTCGAGCATTAGCTTCGGACTCAACGATGGCAACAGCAGTATTCTTCTTGCGCAATATACGGTCAGCTCTCCAGGAACCTTTTATTTTGATTTTGCCTTCACCTTCAAGACTTACGAAAAGACACTAGTTGGCATTCTGTCAAGTGGCAAAATGACTGTTCTCTTCACAGAAAACATTGCTATTCCAGAATAGCGCGAGGCTGTCGCCAATAACTTAACAGTATCAGCAGACAGATAAGATTTAATTTAGGTCTGTAAACTAGGATAGAGCGATAGATCTTTAAAGCGGGGGTTGCCAAGCATGGTCAAAGGCGTAGGCCTGAGGCGCCTATCCTGTAGGGGTTCGTGGGTTCAAATCCCACCCCCCGCACCATCATTGAACACCCCGCTGTTAATGAGATTCTGACCAAATATCTGAACTATTTGCTATGCAAGAAAGCCTTGAAGCCAACTACCATCAAGCGAAAAGTCAAGACAATCAAGAGCCTTTTGAAACACGGTGTTGAACTGCCTAATCCAGACAATGTGATAGCCTTCTTGAATACTAGTGGTTGGGCTAGTGGAACTAAGGACATCACGATTGACGCTTATCGAGACTATCTGAATATGCTGGGATTGACAGAGGTCAAGTTGCCTCACATTAGAAGAGAGGAGACTTTGCCTTTTGTTCCGTTGGAAGAAGAACTGGATTCCGTCATTTCAAGTGTTAGAACGAAGATGGCAACGTTTCTCAGGGTGCTGAAAGATACGGGTGCTCGACCTATTGAGGCTTGGACGTTGAAATGGACTGACATTAGCACAACTGCTAAGTGTGTTACTATTACGCCAGCAAAATACAGTCACGCAAGGAAACTCGGCATTACGGAGCAGACATTGAATATGCTTCTAGCCCTGCCAAAGAAGAACCAATACGTTTTTTCCTCAAGCGGTCAAAGAGACAGATTCGCTGATGAACTGGAGCATTTCGCTATCAATTTTGTCAAAGCAAGAACCAGAGTAGCAAATAAGATGCAAAACCCTCGAATCAGGTTGATAAGTCTTAGGACTTTTAGACATTGGAAAGCCACAATGCTCTACCACAGAACAAAAGACATTCTGTTTGTCAAGGAAAGTCTTGGGCACGTCAACATTCAGAATACGCTAAGATACATCCATTTAGCAAACGCTGTTGCGACTATTCAGGACGAATATGTGTGCAAGGCGGCTAAGACAATCGAAGACGCATCGCAATTGATTGAGAACGGATTTGAGTATATCTGTGACCTTGATGATGCGAGATTATTCAGGAAAAGGAAGTGAGAACAATGACTGAGCGAGAACAGATTATTGAGTTACTGAAAGAAATCAGCAAGAAACTTGACGAAGCAAATTCGCTCTTGAACCAAATCGCCTTTAAATAATAGCCCCACTTTTTTCCATTTTCGTTTTTCTAGTCTATTTCCCAGTTGTAACTTTTTCTGCAAAACCGAAAACTGGCGTGAAAGGACTGAAAAGAAACTATCAGCAACCATATTCAGCCATCAATTCAAGCTATCATACACTTCGATGATGCATTAACACTTTTTGTTAAGTAGTCTCCATCATCTCAACGTAGATTTTCTGTCTTTTCCCTATCTTATATAATTCATTAGTTGTTGAGTATAGTATCGATGATTGATGTAGTTACTAGGTTAATCACTATTACAATTCTAACTAACAGTAACTGACTACCTAACTGACTGATAACTAACAAAAACTGTAAATACAGCATCGAAAAAGTGACGGGTTCGCTTTTGTCTGTTGTGTTGGTGTGGATGTTAAAAGAAATATTCGTGCGTTTAACACTTTTTGTTAATGAATGACTTGAAGGTAGCTGGGCTTTAGACGTGTCTGTTGCTTTGGTTGCAAGAATCTGTTACCATAGTATTCCTTTTTCAGCCAGTAGAAATTCCTGATGAGTTTGCCTTTCGCTTTTTGTTCTTGTGCAGGAGTCAGTATTTGCATCCCTAAACCGTGGACTTTCCAGCCGTGTTTATTGAGATAAAGGCGGAGTGATTTTCTAGGCTTGAAACTGAAAAGGACAATCTTGTGCCTGTGGTTGAGGGGATACCGTCTTTTTATGACGTTCTTGTCAAGCCAATCCTCTGAAACTGTATGGTCAACTTGTTTCTTGCTCAGGTTTTTGCATTCGATGACCACATCAATTCTCGGTATGGTTATGTCTGCTCGCTTGTTTTGGTAGCAGGGATACGTGTTATCGAAAGGGTTATGATTGTGCGGTATCTTCAAAGAGTATAAGGCTGTGCTAACTGCCCTTTCCAGCAACAAGCCCTTAATGTCGTTTCTGTTGAGCCGTTTTCCCATAGCAAGACGTTTCAATTCAAGCTGAGACATCTTACACACTAGGGGTTGCGCACCTTGCTTCACACAGCACCTACAACATATACCAATACGGCAGACTGACCCACTATCAAGAGTTATCCTAGTATATTCTTGTCCGCATACTGTGCACTTGTAGTCTATTATGTTCATTGGGCTTGGATAGACTGCCGTTCGGTTATGTAATTTATGAATAGAGAATCAGTTTAACAAAAATTGTTTTAACAAAAGTATATTTGCATAAAGGGTTTGGTAAGTCGAAAAACCGTAGTGGTTGCTCGCTTAAAGTCTCATAAAAAAGATACTATTATCAATTTGGGGTCTATTCATTGAAAGAAACTTGCTGTGGATTCTATAAACTACTCTCTCAGCCCAACAACCCCTATTTCCTTTTGGCTGGCTAAAAAGCCGTTTGTGAAAAGATGCTTATGGAATGGGGGATTTCGGTTCTTGCGTCAAATATGGCGTAAGTCGCCTTTGAAATCGAATGGGAATCGGCTAGAAAATGGCTGCAAAAAGCCAGTTTAAAAATTCCAGCTTAAAAATCAAATTTTTCGAAAAATCGCCGCTATGTACTCTCTTTCCCTTCAACCAGTTTATCTCCCCTGCCTTCTGTCACCCTAGCCAAATCATTTGGTCATACGTCCGTGTATGCTTGAAATGGTGCTGGATAGTGGATGGTATTAACAATTATTGATAAGTGATATAGAGGTTGATTGGTTCCTTTCGCCTTTCCTCTATCAACTTGTATTTCTCATTCTTATCAGAGGTGTTCTTGCTCTGCAAATTGTTGTATCTGGTTAATGTAGTCCTTTGTTTTGTCATATAAAAAGTACGGGTCAGTATTGTTTGCTGTCCCATCATAATGAGGTTCAATCTCTGTTCTTTCAACATACTCGTTCCACGAAGTTATCATTATAGTGTCAATCCTTCCATCTTTCCAGAGTTTTATGGCATTTTCCCACTCTTTATCGTAAGTTCCTTGAGTCAAGTTAGGGTCAACTACACAACTGGGCGTTCTGTAACGAGAATCATCAAATCTGGGAGTTACGCTGATTTCATTGGTATAGGGCACACGGCTCGGTTGCACGTAATAGTCCAAATCAGTATAAACCCATTGGACGTAGGGTGATTGCCCCACGAGAACGGTATTGAACCTTCTGTCCAGTGGAATGGAACCATTATCAGTCAAGTTCTCGTCATTAAAGAAACAAATCAAAGGCATAGTAGTGTAATTGTAGTAAATCGAAGAATAAGGCACAACGAATTCATCGTAAATATGGTCGTAGATTCCGCTATAATCATAGGAGTTGCCTGTCTTGTTGAAAGGTTCAACCATAATGGCAAATTTCAAATTAGTCATATTGTCTTCTGCTACCTCGAAAACCTGTTTTGTCGCATTATCAATGAACTGCTCATACGGAGAATAGAACCCCCACCAAGAAATCACAACGAAATCAATACCTGCGTCTTTCATCCAAATAAGTTGTTGTTTTATTACCGTGGCGTTGGAACTGCTGTAATTACCCAAAACGGGATAGTCAATGAACTTTGAGGCGTTCCAATTGTCTGAGTCAGGGGCACCGTACCAAAGATAATAGAAGATTCCGATTTTAGGAGCGACAACCTTTGAAGGCGGGGGGAGAGTTATCAAATAAGCGACAAAAGCACTCACAATCACTATACAAATCAAGACTGCAACTAGCCACCGCTTCATTCTCTCCCTCAAGCTCCATTTTCTGTTGCTGTGCAGATTAAAGATTTCTGTGTTTGAGTATTTGCAGAAGTAGTTATAAGAGCAAAATGCCATAGGGTTGAATAGTGACGGAAGTTGACAAAGAGAGTTGACATATATCATCATTCAGCGAAGGACACCTCTGACACTAAACCTTGTGCTTGGTGTAAAGGCAAGGGCACGTTAGCCAACAGCATTACAGGTTCGAGAAAGACTTGTGATGTTTGTGGCGGAACAGGCTGGAACGCATTTCACGGAACAGTAAAAGTTTGTGGAACGTGTAGTGGCACGGGTTCAAAAGGAACAACACTTGTAATGAGCAATCGCATCAGATGTCCTATTTGCCGCGGCAAAGGCTATAATGAAATTGGTTGAAGAGCAGAAGAGGATGAGAAACTCATAGAGCTGGATACTGCAAATATAAGGGTGGTGTATTAGAGGATGATAGACCCACTCCTAATTCCAATACTGCTGGTAATACTGATAGTGTTTGGCATTCCATTTTTTATTGGATTTAAGGTTGCAGACTCGATAAACAAAAAGTACAGATTAAAGACTGCTATTGTAGTTTGGTATTTAATTCCTAACTCTATAATTTTTGTTATTCCAATCTTAGTCTTCAATAAATTTTGGACTATGACGGCATTATTAACCCGTTCGCTGATGCTTGTAGGGTTTCTTTCCATCTTTACGATACCAATTTGGTTGATTGGAACAGCATTATTAGTTCACAGGAATCGTGAATATAAGAAAACAGCCACAAGAGATTTCGAACTTGGAGCATCTCAAGCAACTTAAAGGCAAAAGGATTGGGATTGGTGGACCTTGCTGTGCAGAAACAGAAATCTGGAACAGATAGCAAACCCAAACTAACCATCAGCAAGTTCTTCAAGCAACTTTAAGTCTTCTCGTAACCCTTCAATATGTCTGGTTGCCCGAAATTTCAGGACCTTGATGAGGTTCGTTGATTCCCTATTTTTCAAAAACCGCTTAATTTCCTCTCGTTCTTTCTTAGTTAAGATATATAGCCGCATAACAATCTCTTATCTGGTTACAACTACAGTAATAAATAAATACTTCGATTACCACTACAGTAACCGAGGAAATCAAGAATGAACTACGACAATTATCCTGTAGGGGTTCGTAGGCATCAGCCTTTGAGCAACAATTCTTATGCTGATGATAGCCAAAGCGTTGCGAGGGGTTCAAATCCCACCCCCCGCACTGTTGCTCACTTCTGGGTTTAAACTGTCAACTTTCAGAAAGCCGCGAGAATCTTACGCTTCATCAGATTGTACGATCGCATCGCTCGATATATCGAGCAAAGCCTGGAGTTACTAATCATACAGCAACCAAGCTCGCTAGACAATTCATCAAAGTAGACTTTACACAAAAACGTTTTCTCTTATTTTTCTGCGGACAAATTTCTCGATGCTTTCATTACTGGTATGGAACCCTTCTAGCTCTTGTCCGCTCAGCATGAGGAACGAATAAGGTTTGGAAGTGTGACGAAGCATCTCGTCTCGAGAATCCCGTGAGAATCCCGAAGTTGAAACGATTATCGCTAGCTTGATCTTTTCACTGTACGAATCAACTACTGCGACAAAGCTCCTGACCGCTGAAGCGCTCATAGGTCCTTCCAAGTTCTTGCATTCCACTAAGCAATAAGGCGAGTAACTTCTTAGCGCGCCTTTTTCAATCTCAGCTATTAGATCAATTTCGGCGGTCCTCGTTCTTTTTCTGGTTTCTGTAACTTTGACGCCTTTTATGGAGTTTAAGAAGACTCTGAAATAATTCTCGAGGGCAATGCCTCTCTCGTTTGGGGTGGTTTGCCTTCTCTTTACGCCGTTTCTCCAAAGCTGAAGCAGTTGAATTTTCAAGGGTAAATCCTTCATTCCTAGATCTTTAATAGTTTCGTTTGAAGGAAGATTGGATAGCTTGTTTAGGTACTGAGCCAGCATAGATTTCTTGAAGCTGGTTTTGACATCTTCTTCGCCCAATCTGTCATAAACCACATTTAGAAGGATATTGGCATCTTCCAGAACCGTTCTTCCTTTGACGAGCTCTTTTTCCACATTAGTGTAAACTTCATTCAAGTGATCTTTTGAAATGACGACATTGCTGGTTTTGGATTTGACGGCCTTAACTATGGTATTAGCGAAACCAGCATCAACACTTATCGGAGAGAGTGACTGAGACACGGTATTGACTTGCTGACGTAGAGTTTCGTCCGAAAAACCGATAGTTTCCAATTCCTGAAGGATCAATCTTATTCGGTCTCTAATCGGAGGGTGAGTCGCTTGGATACTATCATGAACAAGATAGTCAGGTGAATTGAGAAACAAACAAAGATATGGGGGGCCAAGATAGCGCGCCGATATTATGTCCGGAACGATTTCGCTCGTCCATTCGTAAGCCAATCTGACGGAAGATTCGTCTAATTGTCTGTGCGCCATTGAGTTAAATATATCAGAGGATATTTTTAGGTGCTCGTCGACAATGTGAGCTGCCTCATGTATAAGTGCTGGCAACTTTTTCCAATTGTCAATGTCTATCAGTGGAACTGAAACAAAATACGGTAGTTTCATTAATTTCTGGATTAAGTTGGCATCCAAAACATTCGAAAATCCAGCTACCTCCTTGCCTGGGAAATAGACGCTAAACTCTGATCCTACTGTAAAGAACAGAGCATTCTTTATCTCGAACCTGTCAAGAAAATCATACATAAACGCATTCAATTCTAGGAAGGTATTTGAGGAACCTAGACTGAACTGATGCAAGAAATAAGCTATCCTTTTCAACAAATGATCATAGAATTCGAGGTAGCCCAGAATTGCTTCCATATTTTTGCTTCCGACGCCTGCTTCCACGTCCCGCAAAATTCCGATCTTGTACTCAATGCTTCCTTTCAACCATTCCAGCGCTTCTTCAAAAGTCGATATGTTGAATAGGTTTGGCGATACAGCTTCATTTTTCTTGATGTTTTTTAAGTAGTTCTGGACATCCCTGTGTCTTTCCCTCAATAGTTCGACGTATTTTTTCGAAAGGTATATCAATGAAGCTTCTCGGGACATCTCCATCGTGTCAGCTCCAGTAAAACCGTTTGTGTAAATAGGCAACTGCAGTCTACACACAAGATAATTTCAACATAAATTCTTTTGTATGTTCTGAGCACGTTTTGAGCAGAACATTCGGCAATGTCCAAAAGAACTCTACTCAAACGAACAGATTTTCGCGGATTACCTCTTTTTCGTATTCAGAAAGTCCCGAACCCTCTAGGAAATCCTTGTTACCTATTTTTTCCAATAATTCGCTTTCACCAAGACCCAGCGGCACTGCACGCTCCAACTTTCTAATTGCTGAATTAGGGATTCCATATTCCACCAGAATTGAAAGATCATCCCTAACAAAATCGTTTTCAATCTGCTTTGCGAAGAATGAGTAATCTCCAGCGGACAATCCACATTTTTCGCAGACGAATTTCTGCAGGCTGTTAACTACGCTGAGCCATTTGGGAACTTTGTAGTGGAACCAATGTCTTAGTATGTCAAATGCTTCTCTAATTGAGTCGTCAATAAGTGCTTGCTCCGATTGGTTCTTTTTGTTTGCTTTGAAGTACCGGTATGTGCTTGCCGCTAGCTGCGAAATATCCTGGCTCCTTTTATAGTCATTTGTGACCTTGACTAGTCGTTTGAGAGTCATTGGTCTCGTTGTTTCGGTTTTCTTAAGCAAGTTTTTCCAACCTAATGTCAAGACGTATTCAAGTTGTCGATAGTTTGGAAGACCACTCCAGTAAAGAAGTTCACGTTTCTCTAGAATCTCTTTCTTAAGACAATCAAGAATCGCTGCTTGACCTTTTACTAGGACACCATTTTTCCTGAATAGGTCCCTTTCTTCTTTGGGGATTTTCTGAAGATCATTGTATTGCTCTGTTTGTTTGTTTCTGACGTCTTCTTCATCTAGCTGAATCAATACTTCATCAGAGATTTTCTCGGTTTGTTCAAAAAAAGGTATGTCCACTATAATTCTTTCCTTTTCAGGTGGTCTATTAAAATTAAAAATCCTTCCGACATAATGAATCATCATCCTCCCAGATCTACCCTTAATGTTGTTGTAATCGAAGTAATCTATCGCTTTTCTGTATCCCTTGTACTTGTCAAAAAATACTACATTCTTGGCACTCGTATTTACTCCTTCAATTATCGTTGTTGTGCAGAACAGATAGTTTAGTTTGGGCGCATTAAAGTAACGAATCATCGAAGAGGTTAAATGCCTCTGTAAAGCCCCATCATGTATTCCAATTCCGTGATTTAAGCACTCAATCAATCCCCATCTTTCGTTGACATTTTCCTTAATCCAATCAACAAGATTTAGTTCTTTACTAGCAACATCAGTATTTTTGTCTTTTAGATAGTTGCAGAATTCTCTCGAGAGATATCGCACCTTGTGTGGTGACGAACAATAGATTATCGTTTGCTCGTTTCGTAGACTATAGAGAAGATCGAACAAAGCCTTTTCTTTCGCTGTCTTCTTTTTCCCTCGTTCACCAAAATCCTCTGAGCATTTATCGATCACTCGATTGTCAACCAAAGTGTACGTAGTTGGGAAAAACGTCGCGTTGTATTTTTCAGCAAAACCTGCCGAAATACCGTCGATATTGGGCCCGAGCAAATAGAACTTGCTTTTATGTTTACTAAGCAACAAATTAAAAGCATTATTCAAGACGTCAGATCTTTCTTCATCTCTGTTCGCGCTCAACTTATAGAATTCGTCTACAACGGCGAAGTCTATTTGCGGGAGTTGAGGATATTCCATCACTCTCTCAGCAGTGAACAGAAATATGTTTCCTTTCTCTCTTGAGAAATCTTGAGAAGTTCGCACAATTACCTTGTAATAGTCGCCATATCTCTGCAATTTCTTTCTCGTTTCATCTATTAATGCGAGCGTGGGTTGAATAATAACTATGTTTTTGTACTTTTTGCTCGCCACAACTTCTTGTATTAAAAGGCTTTTTCCAAAGCTTGTTGGAGCACTTGCTATCACATTTCTTCCTTTTTTCAGTAAGTCAGAGAGAAATCTCTGCTCTTCGTGAAAGTAGCACTCATGGAGATAATCTGAGCCATAAGTTCCCTTTCTAATTTCACCAGCCGTGTTCTTGAAGACTAAATTTACCTTTTCTTTTTCAAGATATGGATAGAAGCCTGCAGACTCAATTAAATCCGTCCACATTTCACGGGTCGAAGTATCGATCTTGGTCCAATTATCAAGAACATTTATAATTATTCGTCTTCCCATCTCTTCGGTTTCTGCTTTTCCTAATAATTCTGAACATGTTTTCGCGATATCGAAACTTTTGCTCATATCTACGAGATTTGTAGCCACCAGCTCATCGATTATTTTTTCAACTGAATTCTCCAACATCATCACCTAAATATTCTGAAGCATCCATAATTTCTCGTGCATTTTCCTCACCAGGTCATCCTTGCATTTTACTGGAAAAAGCATTAGGATTATGTTCAAGTTTGTCTTAAGTGGGTGGTCATTATGCTTGTCAAAATAATCCCTTAATTCATTCACCTCTTGTTGATAGTCTGTAATGAACTGAGGCAGAGCTTCATCATTATACTTGACGAAATTCTGGCTTGAATATGTCAGCAGTAGCGGAATGGTTACAGAGTGAAGAACGTCGAGTAGTTTCTTGCTTCTGTGCATTAGATCAAGCCAATATTCTTTATGCGGTATTTCTTTGTAGAGTTTTATTCTCTTTGAGATAATCGCAAATTCGTCTTGAAGATAATCTCGCTTGAAGTGATCTTTCACGTCCTTTAGCAAGGCGCTAATTCCTTTTCTCCCGTTTGTATACAGCTTGGATTCCCCGAGCCACAGGCTTTTTTCTGGAGGATAAATATGCACAGCATCAAAGCCATGTGGAGGCAATCCATAAGAATCCTTGAAGTAAATCTTTGACAACAAAGGAACGGTGTTGTTGAAATCTCTCAAGATGAGATGAAGTACTAATTCGCCAAATTCTCCTCTTTCAAGGTATTCCTTCTCTGCGCTTTCGTCAGAAATGCATCCTCCTTGTTGGTAGATTTCCCACAAATCTCGGAATTCCTTTATTTTGTATATGGATTTTGCAGCTTCACGCAGCTTTTCCACCATGTTAATCGAAGTGATTTTCTCGTCACAATAATATTCAAAAGCAAATTCGGGGATCACATTCGTCAGAAGAGTTATCAATTCATCCAATCGGTAATATTTTTTACCATCATTGTTTGAGTCAAATCCCACAAAATAAGTCTTAAAATGAGCGTCTGATATCTTTTCAGTTATAACTTTCGCTGCTCCAAACGACTGCATGTCCAGTCATTAAGGTTGATCGCTTTTTAACTTTTGGCATGGAAACATGGGCTAGGTTTGTCCAAAATAAAGGAAACATGAGGGAGCCGCCCTATTTCGAGAGCCTTTTAAGCCTAATAAATGTCATAGTTAGCCTGTAACGGCTTGAAATATGACCGAAATTGAAAATAATCCTGAAACAATATCCGATGGCCGACGAGAGTTCGAATCTCTCCGAGGCTAACGCACCTTCAACCCCTCTAAACAATGCAAATCGACCGCCTTTTCGGTATAAAAGCCATAGAAATTGTTGTTTAATCGCGGACAGATAGAACAATTTTCTAGAAGGTTCAAATTCTCGGCTTGATATGAACCCCCAACTTTTACTTGATGGTTATAATTGCTGCGTCCAACTGAACAATAGAATAGCGAACGTTGTGAGATACGATGTTTCAAGAACCCGCAGACTTCTTTTGATGCGATCTGGAGGCATCATTCGAAAGTCAAGTTGTTGAAACACAGGTGAAAGAAGTGAGTGAGCGAAACTGTACTTAATCTAAAATCCGCTTAGAAGGTTAAGCCCAAACTGTCCATCAATTTGGAGCCTTGTTTTGGTTCTCCTTTAATCCTAGGTCCAGAACACTGGACATTGATTCCGAAAATGTCGGCACCGAACCCATCGAATATCAGTGTCGAAATGTTGGGCGGATTGACGTCAACTATTTTTCCAGAATCTACCTCTTCACAATCTGGAACCGTATTTGTTATGCTCACGATTATTTCATCTAATTCACCTATCGGACAAGCAAGTCCATTCGCAAAGAATTCTTGATCGTCTTGCAATAGCCTAATTCTTCTGCGAAAAGGTCCATCAATAGGGGTTTCAGGCGTATTCCACGATTCTTGAATCGTGTACTTGGTAGAAGACAACGACTTGCCTGTGACGATCACTCCTTCATACGTGCCAATTTCTCTTTCCCTGCGCGATAATTCAAAAACTTCTCGATTTATCCCTCCCAGTATCTCAAGTTTCATTCTCTTTTTGGTTTTTGAAGCCCAAGAGCAATATCTGAGAGGTTCCATAGTGAAATGTTCTATCCTCACTCGACTTCCTTCGAGGCGACTGAAATGTTCAAAAGACTTGTAAATATCCTCAAACCCGCTCCAACTCGTAGGAATGCAACTCAAATAGAAGTCTACACCAATATCTAGAACCCAATCTCCCTTCCTATATGCGTAGAGCACCAGAAAGCAGGTTCGATCATAATGTTCGCCGTAACATCCTTGCATTATTCCGCCTACTGCAGCTCTACTATGTTTTCTCAACTCCGTAATCAGATTTTTTGCACCGCAACCATAAGTATACTTGTGGTCTTCGGAAATCGTCCAATTGAGTGATCCATATGTCGAAAGCAAGTAAGAGGCAAACTTCCATTTTTGCTCAACTTCTTGAGCAAATTTTCCAAACTCTTCGATTTCACCATCGCATGGCGGTCTAGAACTGGCGTACACACAAGCTCGAGTTCCCCCGATCTGAGGAGGAGGAACCCATGTGAAATGAGGAATGAATACTGGAATCATCGCAAGCGCCGATAGTATTCCCCTTTTTTCAGTTGTTCGCGAAATTGCAGGTTTCGTTCCAATTATGACGATACTATTATTTCCATTCATGGAAAATCTTTCGCCCAGCCTAATTACTTCGACGGCCCTCCCTAACCCTTCCTTAGTGAGTTTTAGCAAAGCGCAACCCAATTTTTCCCAGTCTTTCTCGCAGGGCACCCTTTCTCCGATTAAGCTGTGATAAATCTCACTGACCTTTCTGTATTTTAGTTGCACTTTTCGGTGTTCACCGTGCTCACGTGCATGAATGAAATGGTGCCTCAATTCACTTATGGATAATCTCATTGAATCTACCCATGGATCACTTGGAAGCCGCTTCCCATCAGCAGAAGACTCGATTATGAACTTGTACAACTTCTCTACGAGCTTATGGAAGTCATCTTCTGATCGGCAAAGAAACGACGACAGTTCAATTACTAGACGTTCATTTTCCAGTACTGTACTGAATATTGGGTCTTTCCCTTGAAATCTAGCTGCCTCATTACACCTTATTCTTGAAGAAACAATGTCAGTAACGATCTCGTTAGTCATGGAGACACCTCATCGATATTACCTCTCCCTTATGTGATATTAAAAAGAGTGTTCCTTAGTGTGCGCTATTTACAGTTGCGCTTCTTCAAAAATCAAGAAAGTCTTTAGAGACTTGAATGGTACGTGCGCGCCTTTAACAACGATTAGAAATGTGTGCAGATTGAAGTGGAATTCGAGACCAATTGGGTTCCGAAAGACGAGGAAGAAGTCAAAAAAATTCATTCAACTTGGGTATGATAACAAGTTCAACGAAAAATAGTGAAAAATGTCAAAGAAAAACTGCAAGGTAGGCAACCAAGAATAGGCTGAGACTAACGCGCCGCTAAAGCTTTGGATGTTTCATAACTGCAGCACGGTTTTGAATGTCGAACGCACATTCTAGGATGGAATTGATTGTTTGGGCAAGTGCAAGTGGGTTCTTGATCATCAGCGCATGAACGAACTCATGCATGAATATTGGTTTCCCAACTTTGCCTCCACGCCTGCTGACAGAATCTGCCACCTTTTTGTAAAGTTTTGGATCCAGATTCCCCATGAATTTCTCTACATCTTCCTTGAAAAAGAAGACTCTATGCTTACATGCATCGTCGGACACTTCCGACTCTATGATCCTGTAGTCTCCATTGCCGCTGTATGAAAAGGCACGCCCTCTGAGGTCAGACTCATCTTGGTTGTCCCCGTCTGCCACCACGGTGTAGGGCACACAAAAATAATTAAGCAGTTTGTGATACTTCGGAAGCCCGCACTTCCCTCCAGCATCCACAATAACGTCCTCGTATGTGTCTGGTTCCATATTGCAAGCGTCCGAAACGGCCTCCAGGAACCCCCGATCTGTCTCCCCTTCAACCAACAGAACATGACGCGCGAAAAATATTCGAGTATCTATCTGGTAGGACAGCCTGTACCTTTCCGTGCTGGACCAAACATTCTTTGTGTCTAACACGGTCGCCACGCTCTCTTTGACAGGTCTGCGAACATGGATGATCGATGCATCTCTCTCAAAAAGAAGATAACGCAACAGTGTGGGCGAATGCGTGATGACTACAAGCTGGTTCGACGGCTGTTTGGCCATCTTAAAGAGGGCTTTCATCTGAGCTGGGTGTAGATTGACGGCGGGCTCGTCGAGTAACACTAAAGAATCTTTCAACCCGATGAGGGCGGTCAATATGAACAGGGATTCGGATATTCCGGCACCCACCTTGTCCATAAAGAACTGTTTTGAGTTTCTTGCGTCTTTGACAACGACGTGGGGATAACGAAAATCATTGTTGGAACCTGGCGCCACCTGTTGAGAAGCCCGGTGCATGCTCAACGGGAGGATCACAACATCAAGGGTGAGATTGGCAAAGAGCGTGCCGAACATATCTTGAATGAGACCAAATCTCTCACGTTCTTCTGGCAGATAAGAATTCTTAAGGCCATACAGATACTCTGCAAGATTCCAACCGTCTGGCTCCAAGATAGCTGGAAGTCTTGTCGAATCAATTATCTCCTGAGCAACCGTTTTTTGTGTGCCTGTGCTCTCTTCGAACTGAAGGGCCTTTCGAAAGAAGATTGTTCCTCCACTGGAAAGGAAAAATGCGTGCTTGAAAATTGCAGCTACCATCTGAGAGAATGAAATACTGTAACCATAGTTTGGACCGAAACTCAGTCCAGCAAACCTGAAAAGCCTATCCAGAACCATCCAGTCAGCTGTAGGATTTGCTAGGTTACTACCGGAAACTGGCGGAACAGGGAAATACCAGCCTTTCGATCCTGCAAGTTGTGACGCATTGGCCGTTTCTGGGTTTTCTGTAGCGAGGCTTTCGATAAACTGGGGAAGTCTATCATGAGGGGTCGAACCTTGTGGAAACGGAAATTCGGGCGCAACAAACGCTGTCGCTTGCGGTGCTTGACTGTAAATCTTCAGACCAAGGCCATCAATGTAGAAGATGCAGATTGGCGATAGCGCTGCATTATTTGAAGGTTGCCAGATCACCTCTATGCGCAAGGTTTTCAATAAGTCTGCAACCTTCATCCGATTCTTGAACGAATGAACAAAGGTTTGCTCAATATTGCCTTGGGTTTTTAATTGATACACACTGAAGAAATCGAGTAGGGTTTCCGCCTCTTCGTCGGAAAACCGAATACAGACCTCCAGTCGCGGGTCGGAAAGACGAGAGAAGATGTCTGCATCGCTGAGCGCAGAACTGATGGTTAAGGTGTCAACAAGCAGCTTGAGTGCACGAAAGATGTTAGATTTGCCCGAGTCGTTCGGACCCACAATCACACTCACTTCGGAGAAAGAAATCGTATCGTGGTCCGAGTTGGCCGCACTGATATCGCCATACGAATACAGGTTTGAGATTCTGAGTCGGTCAATGTGCACCATGAATACAAAAGATGATGTAACTCCTAATGAAGATTATGGGCGGTCGATAATCATGTATTGTCAAGTTGGTATAGAGCGCGCGCTAAGATTCATATTCCTTACATGAACAATTTAACACTTATCAGGTGCTAGGTGACGAGGAGGCTAGGAAATGAAGAATGCAGCGCGTGCTCGGGGCGGTCTCTGGCTTGAATTAGGCACCCAAAATGTCCTCGATGTCTTGTTCTTTGATTACCCCAGTTATAGCGAAGAGCATCTCCAAGTCTTCCTTTGTTATATCTGGGTCCATAAAGTATCGTTTAAGAACGGATAGGAGCAGTTCAGCCCTCATCATGATTATGCTGCTAGCGCCAGAAGACACGCTTATCTTTCTGAGTTGCTTTTCCGAGACATCAAAGTCGCTTGAGATTATCATGAAGTAGATTTTTTCTATTCCCTCTTTCTTCAACTTTTTCTTGTTTTCATCTATATACTCGATTAAGGTTCTATCATCCACTGCATGGAGCGAGAATTTATCCATCCTGCATTTGCAATCATAGATAATTGCATAGTGGTTTTCCTTATCTTTGGCTATCCCGTCAGGACCTCTTTTACCTCTCCCTAATTTCTCAACTTCAAACTTCATAAGTCTGAAAAGAAGGTAGACTTTATCTTCAAAAACGTCCTCAAGCTCCTTCCCAACATATCTTTTTTGGATTGTATCGTCGTTTCTGGCTATCAAGGGCAAATCTGATATTACCGGTGGCAAGAAATCATCCGAAACAACAAGAGGGCCTTTCATTCCTTGCGGTTGTAAGACGACTTTAGTTTTCAGTCTAACCTCAGCATTATAATAGTTCCATACGATGTGTTCGACGTCCCAAAAATTAGTCTTCCTGTTCAGGTTTTGTGCAAAAAGGTCTTTCAAACAGTTGTTCAGTTCAAAAAAAGATTCATAGTATAAATCCAATTGCTCGGTCTCTGTCAGAAAACCGAGATTCTTAAATGATATTTCCAATGAATTGTAGAATATCGGAAACTTTTCTGGGTCTTGAATCTGCCAGAAGTAACTCAGGAAAAACAATGATGACTTAGTTTTCGGCGCCTTCCTTTTAGCCATGCCTTTGGACATCATCGAATGGTTGATATTCCCTACAAATCCGACAAATCTCGCTAGTTTTTCTTTAGCTTCTTTCAAATCCCTCGGAGCTTTCAAACAGTCTAGAAGTGTTTGGTGCAAACTCTGAAGAAGCCCGACTTCCTGTGAGCTGTTGTAGAGCATGTTGAAGAACATCATTCCATTCATGCCCTTGAATCCCCATAACCTATTCCTTTTGTTTATGCTATCAATTTCCAGTTTGAACTTCTCAAGAGTGATCTTTTGATCAAAGAAGCTATTGAGAAGTGGCGCAATTCTGCCGATAACCGTCAACCTCTTTTCGTCTAACTCTTTGCACGGAACTTGCACATCCAAGCTCGGTTCAAGACACCTCTCTCCATTCTTGGTGTAGCTTTCAAGCAGATTCAGTGCAACTTCACGTTCTCGAGAATTAAGGTTCATACAATATAGGTATCTTGGAATCCTTAAAAGTCTTCATCGCATGAATACTAATGGAACATCAGCGCGCCATGAATGACAGTAAGGATCCTTCTAGTGTAAATTGAATGGACAAAACTGCCACTGATTCTTTAAAAGAGCTTACCTATTTCCACTTGCTACTGGATCCGCCTTGCAAAGAGACTGTTTATCAAGGAGAAGTGTGGGTGTGAGTTAGGCTTTTGCTTATTTTTTCTACTTGAAAGCCTAGGCTTCGTAGGAGTGCATTCGAGGATGCGTTTTGTTCGGAGGTTCCTAGTATGACATGGTCCATTCCTTTTTTGTACAGGAAATTCATGGCTCTGGCCGTTAGGGCTGATGCGAGGTGTCTGTTGCGATATTCGGGAAGGGTCGCTGCTGGGCCTAGATAGCCTCTGTTGAGATGCAGATGTTTCATCGCGTCTGTGTCTGGTTTTGCCACGACGGCTGACACGATTCTGCCGTTGATCTCGGCGATCTGCACCCACTCCTCATTAAACGGTGGATCTTCAACCATCCAGTTTTCCAGATCTCCGAGTTGCAGCCTTTTCCATCCAAAACCCCTGTTCATGGCCTCAACGAACTCTTCTTCCTCGTCGGCTCTCAGGCTTCGAAGCGTGGTGTCTTCGTCAACCTTGGGGACGGGTCTTAACCCGTCGAGTTTTGCCTTCATTCGCTGAAAGCCCGGCTGCAACGTGTACCCGCGTTTGATCCAATCGGCTATTCTAGGGCTTCCCTCATCAATCATAATCATGACAGCGCCGGCTTTAGCACTCTTTTCAACAGCGTTCACGAGCATGTCCTCAACGATTCTCCGATTCTGCCCCTTGCCCGCAGCCATCCAAGTAACGTGCTCCGAATCCTCATGAGAGTGAGTCGCTATGAGGCCCAGCACCCTGCCATCCTCTTCCGCCACGAGAATCCTGAGACGGCGACTACGAATTTCGGAACAAACCCTCTCCTCATCGAACAGAATAAACTCAGAGTCATCCCTGTACTCATCATTCAACAAACTGACAACGGCGCGCAAATGCCTCTCAGCGAATTCTACAATCTGGACGGTCATATTCCCTTCAGCAGAAGCAGAAACCGTCTATAAACTTTTTGTGAAGCGCACACTCTTGCTCTCCTATTCGCCCACATTCGACGCCGCTCTAACAGCAAACAGCGCGCGCAACACGGATTAATCAAAACTCGTTTTTATTCGTTTTATTCGTTTTTGTTTTTTTGTTTTCGGAGCGAACATTCATTCGGATAATCGGAAGCATGGTTCGCGAGAAGTCGCGGATTCTGTCGTTGTTGGTGTAGTGTTGAGAACGAACGAAAGAAAAAGGGACTTTGAGCGCGTTAATCAAAACGCGTCTGTTCGTCGTCTTGTATGTCAAGTCGCATAGTCGGAAGTTCAAGTCCTTTAAGCGCGCGCTAGACACGAGACAAACAAGACGGAAGTGAAATCGTCAAAAACGGATGAACCCCGCAAGCGCGCAGTTGCATCTTGCGCGAGAAAAGCAGCCTATTGTCCTATGACTTTAGATGAATCTAATTAAGGTGTTACACAATAGTGCATATAGAAGGTTTAAGAATGAGTGGCCCACAAACAAGCGGAAACAAACCAAATAAAATGGTTAGCAGGAAAGTCGTGTACTCGTTAGGTTTAGCCTGCATAGTCTTGACTGCTCTCGTAGCCTATTTCGCGGTGACTAGCATTTCGCAAGACAGTTACACTAATCTTCAGAACCAAAACAAACAACTGCAAACGTGGCTATCGGGCAATGAAACCTTACTCAATCTGACACAAGCTGACAACGCAAACCTCGCAGAGCAGATAGCGAACCAAAACAACACGATTTCCCAGTTAGAATCTAACATTGCCAGCCTAGAAAACCAAATTGCCAATGACAATGCAACCATCACAAGTCTGGAAAACAGCATTACCCCAAGCGTATGGATCGCCTCGGTATCGAAATTCGAGGTTTGGTCGAGCACTTATCTTTATTTCGATTTCACAGTTAACGTAACAAACAACGGAACAGACACTGTGAACAATATAACCGTAGTGATTGTACCTCACCCTCCTCCGAATGCCAGTTCTCCTTTAAACATCACCTTGGACTTTGGAACAATCGTTGCTGAGGCCAATGAAACCAAACACACAGGAGAATTCGTAGACGACGTTGTGGGTGGCGCAGCTCTCATAAACTCTGCAGTTTTGACTCTCTATGTTGCAAACATTCCCATCAATCAACAAACTCTGCAGGGTTTTATCGAACCGCAATATACTGAGAACAGACAAACCTGGGTCTTTTCATAATAGCGCGCTGGCTTGTCCCTAAATTGAGTTAATGTTTAATTTGGGAAGTGGGGTCTCGTATTTTGTGTTACGTCCAAGCACAGGAGGTGAATCCTTTAGCTGGACAAGATGAACACGAGACCCTAGAAACCCTCTTCAAAAACATAGACTTAAGCTTTGCTAGGAATGTCTTGCGCGGATGCTTTCACGCTTCCGGTGCGGGCAGGCCTCCTAGGAACCCATTGGGGCTCTTCAGAACCTTCATCGTCATGCGAATGAAAGGCGTTCGCAGTCTAAGAGAAATGACCCGCCTACTCGACACGGACCTGCGGCTCAGAAGACTGTGCCTCATCAAACCAGGCGAAGCAGGCTATCCCAGAAGCGTTCTGAGCAGGTTCATTCGCAAAGTCGGAGAAGACAACCTCACCAAGATAATCGAGGAGAAAGTAGTCAAACTCTTGAAACGGAACAACGCAAAAGACGTTGACGCCGTGTTTGACGCTTCCTTCATCAAGGCCTGGAGCACACGCCACCCACTGGACAACCAGAGAGGCCTTTCTGATGGTGATGCAAGGGTTGGAAGAGCAGGCAGAACCTTCGGACTCGGTTACAAGCTGCACCTTTCCATCGACTCCAAGAGCATGCTTCCTCTAACGAACGTTTTTGCCTCGGCAAACCAGAACGAGAAGAAACACTCGCTGAACATACTGGAGAAGACGAAGACTATTCTAAAGCGGTCTGCAGCCAAATTGAGAAGCGTGATAGCTGACAGCCAATACAGCGACGGCAAACTCAGAAACGCCGTCGACGCGACAGTGATTCCTTACCCGGCAAACCAGAAACGCGGCGTAAGAGACATACTCAGGGTGGACAAGAAGTTTCGAACCTACGGGCCTGAAGACCAGAAGAATGAGTATCATAAGAGGCCTCATATAGAGGCGGTCTACAGCTTCCTGAAGAACCAGTACAGCCTATCCATAAACAAAGTCAGAGGAGTAAGAAACGTGGCTTCCTACGCGCTCTACAGCCTACTGTGCCTGGTTCTGAACAGAGAAGCAGCAGAAAACACAGGAAGACCAGACAAAGCAGTCTCACCAACATACTTCAACACATAATAAAGGGACAAGGCAGCGCGCGATTTATAAGTGCGCTCTGATTCTGTTCGGGAGCCTTGAGGGGAATTGGAATTGACGGATCAGAAGTCACGCGGGATTTATCGCAATATCAGCGCGACAAGAATGGTAGCCTCAACACTCGGTGTTTTCGGCGGACTCATGAGTATGGAACACGGTTTTTTTGAAACACTTCAGGGTAATCACTCACCAAACAGCATAATCATAGACGCTATCGGTAACCAAGCAAACAGCGCCTTTCAGGGCAGTGAACCTGCCTTAACGATCATACCCAACTTCTTAGTAACTGGCATACTTGCGATGATTGTCAGCCCTATAGTCATAGTATGGGCGGCCAAGTTTATCCAAAGGAAGAACGGCGTATTCTTCCTGATTCTTCTCTCAACCATCCTTTTTCTGTTTGGAGGAGGACTTGCACCTCTATTAATTCTTGTTATCGCAAGTGCAGTCGCCACCAGGATAAACAAGCCGTTAACGTTTTGGCGCGTGCATCTCTCAGGCAACGCAGGTCGCTTCTTGGCAAAGTTGTGGCCTTATCCATTCATCGTCGTGTTCTTGCCGTCTTTAATCAACGTTCAAAATGCAATTTTTGGGAATTTCTTCGGTTTGAACATTCCGAATTTTTCAGCAATTCTTTTTCTCTTCATTTTTGGGCTACTTCTGCTAAGTGTTGTCAGTGGATTTGCGTATGATATCCAAAAAAAGACCGATTCACATCAGACACCTTCAAAGACCCAGCAAACAAGCCGCACGCGCCCTAATTAATTTAGGGACAAGCCAGCGCGCTATTGCATAAGGCTGCTCACCCAAGCCCAAGCTATGAGACTCAGGAGGATACCCCAAATAATCCCAAAAATAAGCAAGTTTTTAGCCATATCCTTGTCTCTGTCTTTCGTTCCGACATATCCAATCAGCCCCCCAATAATTCCGAAAAAGAACGGTACCAGATACCATAATGACGACGGCGCGTCAACACCGTAGTATTCCTCAGTTTCTTGAAGTTCTGAAGGATTATAAGTGCGCGCGTTAACATTTATTCTGCGAGCTCCGCAATATGGACATGCTACCCATGTTGACTCGATCACTTTCTTGCATTGAAGGCAAACTGTGGTAGGAGTTGTCCCTTCCCTCTCTGACATCTCTATTCCATGATCATTACTGAAGTAGCACCTTAAAAAGACTAATCCTACGAGCACTCTCCATGCGCGCGCGAACCAAACACCTCCAAAAACACAATAGTCTGAGATCCAATTAGCGCGTGCGCTAAGGGCAACCCACGAATATCCTCTTGGGCGAAATCATTAATTAGTCGGCAAGCAAATCATGGAGTTGTGAGTCACGATTGTCGATTAGTAAGAATGGAATCATGCAGGTGCAAAGTGGGCATTCTTTTGCAGAAACATTCGAACGACTAAAGTCCATTGCAGTGTCCCACGGACTCACAATTTTCGCCACAATAGATTTCAGCGAAGACGCCGAACGAGCAGGTTTGAAAATGAATCCCACACGACTGCTTATCTTCGGCAACCCAAAAGCAGGCACTCCACTGATGATCTCCTCACCAACCGTTGCCATCGATTTTCCGCTAAAAGCCCTCGTCTCCGAAGATGAAAACCGGAAAGTTACAATATCCTACAACTCGCCGCAGTACCTAGAGGCGCGCCACAACATTCCAGATGAACTATTAAAAAACATCTCAGGCATAGTGTCAATCGTAGAATCTGCAGCTAAATAGCATAAACATTTTGCTTAGACAGAGCTTAGTTTGGTTCTGAGACCGCGCGCCCTTTTTGTCAGGGGTCGCGGAGAATGTGCTTAACCTTGATTTGGTAATTTTTTAGGAACAGTTCCATCGGGAATGGCTTGCCGTGCCCGGGGTAGACAGTAGTTACTTTTAGATATCTCAGTTTTTCGATGCTGGCCTCAAATCCTGCCTTATCGAAAATACCAAAACCAGGAGCTGGTTTCCCCCCGTTCCTCAGCAGGTCGCCGCAGAACAAATCGCCGCTGGCGGTCAGGATGCCTATGGAACCGTTGGAGTGCCCCGGTATATGAAGGACTCGGGCGTCGAAACCGTACTCCTGCAGATCATTTCCATCCTCAAGAAATACATCTGGCCTGAACCTATCGGATTTCTTGAGCTTGTAGAAACGTAGTAGCGTTCTGACCATGATTCCTTTGAAGTTACGCCCGATTTTCTTGTTAAGAACCGGGTTTCCACTTTCAACCGCATCCAATTCGCCGCGGTTCATGGCTATGCTAGTGCCATACTTCTCTCGGAGATACGCGCAATTGCCCACATGGTCAGAATCTCCATGAGTCACGAAGATGAGCTTCAAATTTCCAGGCTTGCAGCCCGCGCTTTCAAGTTCTTTTTCAATTTCGAAGCGATTCTTTGAAAATCCAGTGTCAATCAGGATAAATCCGCTGTTAACTCTAACAAGATAACAATTTACGCCGCTGAAACTGATGGATCTTATTTCTTGAATCACGGTTTTCCTCTTTCACTGTGTATTTTGTACGGTATTAGTCTCTCCGAACTAAAGCCTCGCGCGCGCTAGCGCGTAAGGCCGATCGTGCATTTTGGCTTCGGCATTGTTTTCTTTTGCCTCCTTGTTCCAGCCTCGACCGCCGAATAGACGCGTCATACTCTTCGCCAGAAAAAGCGGGAGGAAGAGGGCGGAAGCCAGGTCTTCAGCTTCTTCTGACATGGGCTGGCCTTCTGAAAGGTTGACGGAAGCTAACGAAAGACCTCTCGTGAGTTTCCTGGTCATTCCCTTCTTCTCATCCAACGGTTCGCTATTTAGGGCCATACCCGAGCCGACGCGGATTCCGCCTCCCCATTCAAGATTTGACTCTTGAGCAAAGTTGCGGATGATTTTGAGGGCGATGTCCATGTGTTCCTTTTCTGGGAAGCCGCTGTTCATGACGGCAACTAACATCTGCGTTTTCGTTGGAGACACAGCCTTTCGATGTTCATGAATCAGTTCCAAGACTCTGATAGTTGAAGAGGGCAAGCTGTCAACGTACAGTGGAGTGGCAAGGATTATCACGTCAGCGTTATCAACGGAACCCAACAGTTTCTCAGTGCCTTCACACGTTTTCACTAAGCGAGTGGCAAACGCCTCTTCAACTACTAGACTCTTTTCCTCCAGTTTGTCTGCCAGAAATTTTCCGATTACATGAGAGTTGCTTCTTTCGCATCTCGGGCTTGCCGTCAGAAGCAGGACGTTTCTAGGCTGGCTCATGATATTACCTCCACCTTCTTCAGTTGTTCCTCAACGAAGGCGGGTATCTTTTCCGCATTTTCACCACGCTGAAACACGCTCGCAGAATAGGCAGGAGGCCGAAAATTGAGCCTGTTCCGTTCGACTAGCGCTACAAACGTTTCTTCATAATCCATGCCCGATTCTTGCACTCCGATGACTAGGAGTCTCGGATATTTCTTGTAGCGCATCTTGTGATGAATTTGCCCGTGATATGTTTGGAAATATGGCAACAAGATCGGTATGATGCGATCAAGTGCCTTCTTCAGTTCAGAGGAGTATCCGCCGAAGGTAACTGGGGTCAGCCACACCATCAGATCGCTCTGGATGGCTTTTCCAGTCGTTTCCCTCCCATAGTCATCGATCACGCAGGTTCCCGGAGTCTTGACCCAACAGCCGAAACAGCCTACGCAAGGAGCGATCTGCATGTTGCGCAGTTCGATGGGCTCAACGTTCCAGCCCTCTTCGATCAACTGATCGGCAATGTTTTTTTCTATTGCGTTAATTGTCAGATCGCCTTCTTTGGCTCCGTTAAAGATTACGGCTTTCATTTTTTTGGCCCTCCTATCTTGGTTTGAGTGTTCTCTAGCGAACGGCGCAACGCTTGCAGCGTGAACTTCATTGTGGCGTCTTTGTCTACACCTGCCTGTCTCAGAAGCATCTCGAAAGCTGGTGGAAGCAGTATCATGGCTCTGGTCGACTGAGCGAGGAAAATCGATGTCTGTATCGAATTCACGTCGGGTTTTATGGAGCCGTCCTTTATGCCCTTGATCACGGCGTTTAGTAATATTTCGAGGTTTTCGTAGTTTACTTTCATCAATTCCGCTGCGTTTGGGTCGTCGCTGGTTGCAACGGGCAGGCTTTCTGCTTCTTCAAACATGCGAAAATAGTGCGGTTGGCGCTTGTAGAACTCATAATAGGCTTCGCCTATTGCAAAGGCTTTTTCCAATCCGCTCCGGCTTCGGCCTGCTGCGTCCTTAAACATCGCGTTCATTGTGTGAACCCCTCTTAGAGCGACGGCTGAGTACAAGGCTTCTTTGCTCTTGAAGTACAGGTATACTGTGCCCTTCGCAAGCTGGGACTTCTTCGCAATTTCCTCAATGGTTATTTCGTCATAACGTTTAGAGAAGAAAAGCGTCTGGGCAGCATCTACAATGAGCTTGCGGCGTTGCTCTTTCTCCCTTTCTTTCCTTTTGCGGGTTGACATTGTGACCGACATCCATTAATTGACTAACAGTCAATTACTGACCAACAGTCACAAAGTCCTATAAAAACCTATCCATCCAGAACAATGATTCAACTCGAAACACTCGCACTTCCGTGCGCACCATCATTGAACACTCTGCTGTCAATGAAATTGACCAGCGCGGCTAGTCAACGCTAAAACTGCAGAAGATTCAAGCAGGAACAATTGAATGGTTTTGAAAAGGATCCGAAAAAACTACAGGAAAATTTAGCGAACATTCAAGGATGGATAAGGGAAATTGAAGCCTTGTTGAATGCGTTTACACTTTAGCGCGCGCGGAATCTCCTTTCTATATACGGAAACATGTCCTCAATAGATTATTTGCAGATTACAGATTAGTCGGTTTGATACTTTCTAGGATTAGCGAACGCTTGAGGATGAGAAGAATGAAGGGGAAGACGAAGAAGAGGAAAACAAAAGGCGTGGAAGTTGTCTCCGATACTATCAATTGCTTATTAGCGTTTGAACTTGATGGCGATTCTCGCTGTGCCGGAGATGCCTGCCTTAGTGGCTGTTAAAACAGTGGGGTCTCACTTTCAAAAGAGTATCCTCGCCATCGGATAGAGCTGATTCAGCTCGCCCTATGACGCTCAAATGAAAGCTTCCGCCCGCGCTCATCTTGTCTCGTTTATATCTGTTCGGCAGAGCTGGAAGCGAGTACTGATGAATTGAATCCTTTGATTATCAGCCATACCGCAAGAACCATTTCTTGCACGGCTATTGGAAGAGCCAAAACGACCTGGCCCGTCGACAAAGGCCCTATGACGCTGAACATGACCAATAGGCCTGCTATCATTGTCAACGTGGCTCCGACAAGACCCCAAACTGATAACCATCGAGGGACAAGTCTCGTTTGATAGAATATGACATAATACATCAGAGCACCCAAGCAAAAAGCCAGCAGCGACCCCACATTGCCCACCCAGTGATATCCTGCTAGCAGCAATGCGCCCAAGGTTTGATAATACGATGAACTCGGAGCTCCAGCGCTTACGAATTCTTTGCTCAATGTTATCAGTAATAGCAGGCCCATCACGCCTACGATATAGAACACTCCTTCAATAAGCCTGAAACCGACAGCTCCAAGAGCCAGACCTTCATTGTATTTTTTCAGTATTGGATACAGCGAAATTGCAATACTGGCCGATGCAGCAGCAGCGATAAACGCAAGAAGGGCTCCTGCTGTTACTTGGTTTCCATTTGTAGAAACACTAACAAGATAATTCGAAGCATTGATAGGTTCCAAAAACGGCAAGCTCAGTATACTCGCAACCGTCGCAATTATGAACAATACTCCTGCAATTACCGCTATCTTCTTGGCCGTATTCATTTCGTCCACTCTTTTCGGTTAATAGCATACTATTCACTTAAAACCTTCCGTCGGCCCGATCTCATTTCCCGCAGTTGCTCCTGCAAGTGCGTTCGTGAATCATTGATTTACGACTTCAGAAAAGCGTTCAGTGGGAGCGAGTTTCTCTGCTCGCTTTGCAGAAAGAACAACGTCACTCTCCTTCACAGCGGCGAGCGCGCCATAAACTTTTTGTAAAACGAACCATTTTACTCTCCTATCCGTCCACAACCCTGACTCCGCACGCGTACCGGTTTTGGGGAAAAGTTATAGCTGAACCGAAAGTAATTGGCTTGAAGGGTGTTCTGATTGCTTGAGGGTAAACTTGTGAATCTGAGGGTTGTGGAGAAAGAAGACTTGCCGTTATTAGCTGAGTGGCGCAACGATCTTGAGTTTTTCGGTGAATTCGAGCGGTTTCCACAGCTTTCTCGAGCGGAGTTGGAAAGGAGGTACGACGCTCTCACCTCTGACGATAAGTGGTTCTTCATAGAGAAAAAAGACGGCACGAAAATTGGGATTGCCACCCACGGTTTGACAGGAAACCTCCTCGAAATAGGATATATCCTCGTTCCGAATGAGAGAGGAAAGGGCCACTGCACGGAAGCCGTGAAAATAATGGTTGATTACCTGTTTCTCAGCAAAGACACAGTGCGCATCCAAGCCGCAACTGTCACAGGAAATGTAGCCTCTCAGAAGGTCCTGAAGAAAGCTGGCTTCAAGAAAGAAGGAACACTTCGGAAAAGCTACTTCCTGAGAGGCGAATGGACAGACAGCCTAATCTACAGCATCCTCAGAGAAGAATGGAAAGAACCAAAAATACTGACAAAAACCGCTTAAAGAAAGCTAATTTGATAAAAACCTGGCTTGCGCCCACGCGATGTATCGGTTGTTTTGGCAGTTTTGATTTTAACTTTTTCCATGATTCGCTTTTCATATCCTCTCGCGCCCCACATTACGGACGTGACGGAGACTCAAACGAGGTAAGACCTGCCGTACCAACAGTTGGAACGGTGCAGTACTAATGCCTAGGATTAACTAGGAGACTCTAATCTAGAACTAGCATGGAGTGAGATTGAATGAACATGACAAAAATCAAATTTTCGGTTTTGGCAATCGTTTTGCTGATAAGCTTCGCATCCTTGATATGTTTCAGCTCATTATCCCTGGCTCAGACAGGTTCTTACAATAGCGTGCAGGTGTTCATCCAGACGGCCAGCAGCCTTCCAGACTACTTCACCCTCTCCGCCTTCAACACGACCGGCTACATGGTTTCTTCATGCCAAACTCAATATCCAGCAGCCTCGTTCGAGCTTCCCAACGGGCAATACATATTCACCGTCACGGCTGATCAATCCGGCAATAACATCTACTACTCACCCGCGCCCATGGTAGGCACAAATATCGCACAGGGCGTCCCATCATTACAAATCTACGAAGCGCCAGTCGTAGAGTATGGCTACTGGGTTCAGCAGATATCCGGCCCCACAACATTCACAATCTCAACGCAGAACGTCACATCATATCCAACGACCACGCTCACGATACAGGTTTCTTACGCCAACGGAACAGCAGCTCAAGGCGCATCCGTGACCGCATCCATCCTCGGATCCGACTACTACTGGGGCTACGAAAGCAACACCGTCATGTGGAACACCACCCAAGCCGACGGCTCGGCCACCCTCGTGACGCCATTGGCACCCGTCCAAATCGACGCTTGGAACTGGATACCCGTATCGCTACCCCAAAATGAGACAACCATCACCGTCACAGTCGCAGGCGAACAGGTCAATGTAACCGTCTACTGGCAGCCAACCTACGTCGGACTAGCGGCTTCAACGCTAATTCTTCCCCCCCAGAACAGTGCCCAACTCGTCCTGCACGTCCAACAGCCCAGCTACTGGGCAGTGCCGCTCGGAATCCAATCAACCCCGACGCTCGGAGGACAAGCAACAGCCTCATCAAGCCCCACATCAATCCCCGCCACCGTATACCAGCAACAACAAGGAAACCCCATCCTGAAAAACTACCAAGCCCCCTCAACCACGTCCTCGACAACAACACCGACTCAAGCACCAGCATCAGACCCCGATCCAGGCAACGGCCCGCTGTTGATAATCATAGCTGGAGCAAGCATAGCCATAGCAGCAGTGAGCCTGGCAGTCGCAGTTAGAACCAGAACCCGAGAACAAAAAAGCAAAACCTAAATTTCGCGCATGCTACTCTGCCAGTTTCTTTTTCAAGAATTCCCTTCTCTCTTTTCTTTCCAGTTTCTCGATTTCCGCTCTGTATTTCTGGCTAATCAGATTCAGCTTACAGTTCGTGTACAGCGCATCGTAAACAGGGCTTGCCTTGGCAATGGTTTCATAATCGTCTCTTGAAACAATGCCGAAACCGGTCATGACGGCTTCCAACCCGGCTGCTTCAGGAGCCATTTCCAACTTGTCCGTGTCGGCGGCTTGCACAATTCTCGCTAAATCCAAGACCGCCTGATCCTTAATATCGTATTTCTCAACTATTGCGTTGAAACTGCATTTATCGCCATGATGGCCAAGCTCGACGCCCGGTGCGTCATACGGTATTGCCTTCTCTTTTTTGACGGTTTCACCGATCTTCTCTGCTGGAACGAAGAGGAATTCAGCTTTCGGATCGATAAATCGTTTTATTAACCATGGACACGCGGTTCTGTCCACGTGCACGAACTGCCTCGTTACCCACTTCATGCTTTTGAGCCTCCACACATCCTTTTCACACATACGCAGATTAACTACTTTACGCAAAAGAAAACGACAAGAACGAAATCCACACGGAGCCCGAATCGATGGCATCCGACGGCAAGTCTGAGAAAAGAGACGTAAAAGACAGCAAAATGTAGGAGAACCGCGTCAAAATGATTTCAAGCTGGTTCAGAGCATGAATCTGACGTCTGACAAAATGGGAAAAACTGTCTTTTGGACACTCTGCATAATGGGAGTATTCGCAATCCTGAGCTCGACGATGTCCAAGACTCTGCTCAACCCCTTTGCTGCTGCGCTGGGCACGCCCACTGTTTGGTCAGGCTTTGTGGGTGCGGCTTCAACCATACCGGGCATTCTAGTCAGTCTCCCCGCCTCTTCACTATCCGACATCTACGGCAGAAAAAAGTTTCTGCTGGTTTCCGGCTTCGTGTTTGCGAGCGCACCTTTCCTTTACCTTTTCATATCAACATGGTGGCAACTCATACTCGTCAGATTCTACCACGGGTTCGCAACTGCCATCTTCATTCCCGTGGCCGAAGCCTCAATGGCCGAGATGTATCCGTCACAGCGAGGAGAACGCATCTCACTCTTCACCTCTGCAACGTACGTCGGCAGAAGCATAGCACCTTTCCTCGGCGGCTATATACTGTTCAGCACCGCAAGCACTTCCGACCCCCTGTACAACTATCACGTCATGTACCTCGCGGTCGCAGCGGCCGGACTGGCTGCCTTCATCATGGCACTGCTGTTTCTAGCCCAGAGAAAGCCGCCTGTCGCTGCCGCGTCGAGAAACCGAGACAATCTAAGGCGGATGTATGCTGGGTGGGGCGCCTTGGCCAAGAATCGTGCCGTGTTGGCCGTCAGTTTCGTGCAGGCCAGCTTGTACTACTCCTTCGGTATAGTGGACTATTTTCTCTCAGGATACTTGAAGGATACACTGCATTTTGACTTCTTCTCAACGGCCGCCGTTTCGGGCAGCATCATCGTGCTTGCCCTCTTCGTCAGGGCTTACATGGGAAGAGTCTCGGACAGAACGGGAAGACGGACACCGATAATCGTCGGTCTACTAGTGTGTTCCGCCCCGCTAATAATGCTGCCATACACTTCAGACCTTAGGATAATCTTACTGCTCTCGCTCACGTATGGATTTGGCTTCGCTACGGCCACAGCATCCACTTGCCCTCTGATGACAGAGCTTGCACCGAGCCAATTCGTTGGCACTTCAACAGGTTTTCTGGACACCATGATGGATGTGGGGCAGACGATTGGCCCCATAATCGGCGGGTTCATCCTTGGAACGACCCTTGGATACGTTGGCCTGTTTCTATCGCCCACTCTGGTTCTGCTCTCTGCCTGCCTAGTTTTTGCGCTGTCAGGAGCTGCCAACAGAAAAAACCAACTGCGTTGAGGTCTAATGTCTCATCACTGAGGTTACGTAAGCGCTATCACTTCCGCTGATCGTTCGGAATAAGCTTGAGCGCGCGCTACGAGTTGTGCTCAGCACCGGCAAAAAATTTCAGATTCCCACTGCACCGAACATGCCTTTCTTCGCCAGCTTGGCTCGAACGCCTCCTAGAATCCTTTCCGATGCGCCTATTCGCACCAAGAAATGATAGTATTGAAGAAGCATTCTATAATAGAGCAATTGCAAGCCAAGAAGAGTCAACTGCACTGCCATTCCAACAGCTCAATTGCAGTAGAGATTTGCAACTTATTAAAGATTTAGAAGGCGCACGCTACTACCCATAAACCCTTTTCCTGATTCATAGAAATCTCTAATCTGCACAGCAACAAAAGCGCGCCCGACTTAGGGCAGTGAACTGTAAGGATCAGAAGTCTTATATTTACAGCATTGGAACAACCAGTTTGGCGAAAAATCACGTTAAAATCTGAGAATTCACCTCCCATTCCTCCACCACCTCCTACTCCTCCCCCATCAGGAGTAACGCCCAAGAGTCGCATGAAGCTTATCATTGCTTCCACACTCATAATCGTCGTTGTAATCGCAGCCGTTCTAGGCTACTGGCTATTGTTCAGATCTGGAGGAGGAAACCAGTCATGGATTTTCAAAGGAGCCTACGCGAACTATCAGGGACAGGAAACGCTAACAGGCTTGAATTACACTATAAACATGACGATTCACATGGAAGTCTTGGGCTTCAACAGCACAGACGTGGAGATACTCTCAAACACTACGTCAGAAACGGCATTAGGAACGCCCTTCAGCTACAATTATACATCGTGGATGCTTCGCACCAGCGCTAACGACTTCAACGTCGAAGGCGGAAATTTGACTAACAGCTATGACACAACCATCACATTGAGCAACTTGGGAAAACGCAACTGCATAGCCTATGAATACTCGATCGCAGGAACAAATGAGATCATGACAGTATACGTTGACAAAACAGTAGACTTTCCAGTCGAGTGGAGCGTGACTTCAACAGGAACCCCCAGCCTCAACTTTGACGTAACCCTAGTCTCAACAAACATACCTGGCCTGTAGTTAACGCAGTGTTATGAGAATATGTCAGAAGCGTTACCATCAGCAAAGCGCCCGCACTCCTGAAAGGGTTTTAAGATATGTCTGACTTTATTTCACCGTTTTCGTACTTCAGGAGTAGCGTCAAAAAGCCAGCAATAAGCTAAACGATGCTAGCGCGCGCTAGTGTTAAATATAGCGAATCAGAAACGAGCAAGCTGAAGGCGAAGTCTTTGAAGGAAATCGAGTTGAAACTTCTCATTGAGCTTTTGAGGGGAAGTCGGAGAAGCGACAGAGAATTGTCAAAAGTATTGGGGATTTCCCAGCCTACTGTTTCGAGAGTCAGGTTGAGGCTTGAGAAGGAAGGCATAATCAAGGAATACACTATAATTCCCGATTTTGCAAGTCTCGGTTTCCAATTAATGTCCGTGACCTTTCTCAAGTTTGCAGGGCCACTTTCTAGCGAAGGGCTCGAAAGCCTGAGAAAAAACAGTCAGAAACTGAAGGAAAACTATCCTTCCGCAACCATACTTGCCCTAAGCGGAATGGGCATGGACGGCCAACGTGTAATCCTGACTTACCACAAGGACTACTCAGAATACGTTGCCTTTGTAAAGAATGCAAAGAGTGAGCGCGCTCCAGAAATCGTCAGTGAAATCAGAAGCTTCCTCGTAGATTTAAATGACAAGAGCAATTTCATGCCCCTAACATTCTCGTACATGGCCAAGTACCTCCAGAAGACCAATGGAAACTCAGAGAAAGCCCACGCGCCTTCCACTTGAAAACGAATTTGCCGATGATCCGCGTTGCAAGTCCTTGATTAGCGCGCGCCAACCAGACAGACAAGACTTCGTGCCCACAAATCTATTTCAATACTGAACGGGATATGTTTTGTGCGGATGCGTGCACATGGAAGCTGAGTTCGGCTGGATAAAAGTGAACGGAGTCAGATACGAAAAAGACATCATCATACACACCGACGGCACGATAACTAAAAGAGAAAAGAAAAAATCCCGAGATCTAAAGCCCAAGTACGGTCACACTCCTCTCTCTGAACGCGAGCTCATGTTCCTTGAAAATGAAAAGCCCGAAGTAGTGTACATCGGAACGGGCCATCAAGCAGCGCTGCCCATCACGCCTGAAGCCCAACAAATCCTGAAAAAATACGAAACCATCATCCTCCCCACACCCCAGGCAATTGAAAGAATAGACCAAGAGCACCGAAAACTAGCCGCACTCATACACGTAACATGCTAGTGCCCGCTATTCTCCCAGTTCTCGCCAGCCTTATTACTCTATAAGACAATCATTTAATCGACCAAGGAGTAGGGATTGCCATGAAAGTTCGGCTTAGTAAGGTAAACGTCTATTATGAGCCATTCGGGAATGGACGACCATTCGTTGGGCTGCACGGTTTTGGGCCTGATCATCGTTTAATGAAGGGTTGTCTTGCTCCTTGCGGGCCTGCAGGACTCTTCTGTCGGCTATTCCGCTGCCTGGTCTATAATGGACAAGTACCCTCGGATGACGTTCGCCCTACTGGACAAAGCTGGCCATGACCTACAAATCGAACAGGAGACACTATTCAAAGCGCTCGTTAACGAGTGGCTCGACCGCGTCGAAGAATCCACACATTAGATGCTTCAAGCGCGTGCATGCTGAAAGGAGATCATGACGTGGGTTGTTGCTCTATTTGTTTTATTTTCGTCTGTATATACTCTGCAACTTTCTTTTCGGAGTACGCTTGGTCTTCTTCTTGTTTCTTGAGTTCGTTTCTCACCGTTTGAAGCAAGATTGCCGGGTCCACTGGTTTGACGAGAAAGGCGTCAGCATGCTTGTTGACGGACTCTATGGCATTAGCCGTTGAAGGGTATCCCGTGACCATTATCTTAGCCATCTTGGGAACGTTCTCCTTGAACGTGCTCAAAAGCGCCGTTCCATCCATATCTGGAAGTCGATAGTCTAACAAAGCTAAGTTGTAATAATTAGACCGTGCTTTTTCAATCGCTTCTTTCCCCGTTTCAACGACATCAACAATGTATCCTTCTTCCTCCAGGATAAAGGAAATCGTCGTTCTTATGCTGGAGTCATCGTCCACCACGAGAATTCGCTTGCGACCGTTCAACGTCTTTCACCTCCCTTCTCAACCTGCGCCTGGGCTTTTTCAAGAGATGAAATAAAAGCCGCTTCAGGATGCTCACCGGGTTCAAAGGTCAAGCCAAGTTTCTCGTACAATATCTTTAGTATCTCTGCCTCAAGGAACCCCGCTCCTGATCCAAAGATCCTCTCTATTGCCGGAACAAAAAGATCCGTCCGGCTTGCAATATTTTCCTTTCGCAGATTGTACTTGTCCTCAAGATAAGAATAAATTACCTGTTTCGGAGATTCTCCAAGGACTGATAATCCCTTTTCAACCGAATCTGCAAGAATACTCTCAAACTCTAAGTTAGGTTTCACCTGAAACACCCCGAGGCAGACACAATGAAAATGCGCTTGGGCCTAATATTAGCTGTGAATTCTGAGTATTGAGACTCAATTCGCAAAGAAAGCACAAGCCGTCGCGCTCTGAGAAGACTAGAGCAATAGAAGCTCCAAGCGCAAATCGCGCGAGTTTGAATCAATACTACACTTTGTAGCTATATATTGCATGTTCGCAGCATTTAATTACAATCTTTTTTGCATTATATGTTACGTTCGGATTTAAACCTGTCTCAGGAAGTATTCGAGAAAAATGATCGCGGACCAGTTGTTAGGAGCCTTATTCTGGGCGGTCCCATTGGCCTTCACGTTAGCTCTTTCTGTGTTTCTCATTTATCGGGCGCGCAAGGATAAAGACAAACGCAAGCAGAACCCACAGAAAAAAGCCTTGGAGGACCTTGAAGCATCCGAAGAGAGATACAGAAACCTCTGTGAAAACGCTCGAGTCGGCATACTTAGAATGGATCGGAAGGGAACCGTCACCTACGCGAACAGGCTCATAAACGAGTACGGACTGAACAGAGAGGATATCATTGGAAAAAACATGCTCAGATTCATACCCATGAAAAACCGGCCGAAGATGTTCATGGAACACATTAGCGTTGTCCGCGGAAACAACGCTGAGGGCGAAACAGAAATCATAACGCCCAAGGGGAAACGCATCATAGAATACGTAAGCAACCCTGTGAGGCATGACGGAAAGATAATCGGCTGCGAAACGGTAATGCAAGACGTCACCGATAAGAAGGAGATGAAAAAGAAGCTTGAAGAATACGCGGCACGCCTAGAGACGATGGTGGAAGCGAGAACCGTTGAACTGAAAAAAAGCGAGGAAAAGCTCGGCCTCATGGTTGTCCAACAAGCATCGTTGATGCGAAGTTCAGCGGAAATGATTCGTTCAAGCGATATGCGTCAACGTCTTCAAGCCATTGTGGATGCGATTCAGGGTCTAGGTTGGCGAAGAGTCATACTCTCAGTGAGAGATGAGGAACTAGACCTTTCAGAACCTCAGAATCTAGTGACAGCCGGATTAACAGAGAAGGAACAAGAGTTCATTTGGACCAACCGGCAATCGGGTAAGATTTGGCGAGAACGTTTTGGACCCGAATTTGAGCGTTTCAAACTCGGAGAATTCTACTACCTACCCTACAGCGATCCTATGGTCAGAGAGAAGTTCCGCAGAGGAGTCGTGTTCAGCCACCTTAACCCCAAAGAGATGGTCGATTGGAACCCTGATGACCTGCTCTACGCACCGCTTCGTCTCGCAGACGGGCGCATCGTCGCAGTGTTAAGCATTGACGACCCAAACGACGGAAGAAGACCCACCAAGGACACTTTGAAACCATTAGAGCTGTTTCTGCATCAGGCTGCTGTCGCGATTGAAAATGCTCAGTTGATCAAACAGTTGAATGAGGCTAACGCCCAGATCCAACAATACGCAGGGCAACTTGAGGAAAGAGTGAAAGAAAGAACGCAGGAATTGGTTGACGCCCAGAAAAAACTGTTGCAATCTGAGAGACTGGCCGCGATTGGTCAAATTGCGGCAATGGTCGGACACGACCTGCGCAGTCCCTTGGCCGGCATCAGGAACGCGGCTTACATCATCAAAACACGAGCAGGCCCCAAGTTGGATGAAAAAGAGAAACAAATGCTTGAAACAATAGATGACAACGTAACCCACTCGAACAACATCACAAACGACCTGCTAGATTTTTCGAGAGAGATCAAACTCGAAAAACAACTGATAAACCTGAAAGCAGTGGTTCAACACTCATTGATGGCTGCCGGCATACCTACGAACATTGACGTGAAAGATCTGATACCCGACAGTATCATAATAGAAGCCGCAGCGGACAAAATGGAAAGAGTTTTCACGAACATCATCAAGAACGCCGCAGAATCAATGCCAAACGGTGGCCTCTTGACGATAGCCTCAAACACTGGCGGGGAAAATTTGTCCGTCAATTTTACGGACACTGGAGTCGGAATGCCAGATGAAACCTTGCAGAAGCTCTGGACACCCCTCTTCACAACCAAGCCAAGAGGAATTGGACTTGGACTTGTTATTTGCAAGAGATTCATCGAAGCCCACGGTGGCACAATAACCGTTACTAGCACATTAGACAAAGGAACAACCTTCACGATAACCCTGCCTAAGATCCAAGACGACAAGAAGCAGGAAGCAGTTCAGGTGGCTATTGTGCCCGCCACTGAGACACCACAGGTAGTCAGTGAAATCCGGAGTGCTTGACGGGAATGAGAATAGCCTATGCTCCTTCTTTGGTGCACGGCGCGCTAGAATATTTCGACAGCTTCAGTCAATTATCCATAATGCGTTGGGCGGTGGCATCGTGAAGATACGTGCAAAGACAGCTCTCATCATATCAGCCGTGTGCTTATGCACAATAATTGGCGTGTTTCTGTTGTCGCAGACGGTGCTGACCAGCGGCTTTGTGAGTCTGGAAGAAACGACAACTAGTCAAGAAATGGAAAAAGTGGTGAGTTCATTCAATGACACCTTCAACAGTCTGATCCTGTTTGCCAGCGACTATGCACAATGGAATGACACTTACGCATTCATAGAAAACAACAACACCGCATACATCCAGGACAACCTAGTAGACTCCACCTTCCAATACTCAAACGTGGACTTCATGATATACATAAACCAAACAGGAGGAATTGTGTATGCAAAAGCCTACAACCAATCGGCTGAATGCGATATCCCAATTTCCCAAGAACTGATGCACACGATATCAAACAACGAGGAACTCTGGCATTTTGACACCTCAACTGAGAATGTTGCAGGGATATTGACTCTGTCGAATACCACAGTGATGATTTCTTCAGAGCCAATATTGACAAGCGAGGCCAATGGTCCTGTCCGAGGAGCAGTGATCATCGGCAAATACCTGGACCAAGCAAGAATCATCGCCCTGTCCGGAGAGACTCATCTGCCATTAGCTCTGTACAGAACTGACGATCCGTATCTCCCAGACGACTTCCGAGTGGCCAACTCAACATTATCCATTGAAAACCCTCTCTTTGCAAGAGCTCTGAATGGCACAGTAATCGGTGGTTATGCTTTGATAACAGACGTATTCTCGAACCCGGCCATCATTGTCAGGGCCGAGATGCCCAGAACCCTTCTTGCTCAAGGCCAAACAACCATCAACTACTTCCTATTGCTGCTCATCGCTGGCCTAGTGATAGTATTCGCCACCATCATGATTCTCCTTGAAAAAGGTGTACTGTACCGCCTGACCAAGCTGAATGGCGAAATTGGCTCATTAGGCGAGTCCAGCGACCTGTCCAAACGCGTCCAAGTCAAAGGTGATGACGAGATAACATCCCTAGCTCAAAGCCTGAACGCCATGTTGGAAAGAATCGAAAACACGACTACGAAACTCACGAGAGCAGAGAGATTCTCCACGATAGGAGAACTGGCGACGACGGTTGGAAACGACCTTCGCAACCCACTGCAGGGAATCCGTAACGCTACCTATTCTCTGAGAAAAGGCACCCAGCAAGTCGAACAAAGCAGACGCATGCTCGATGAGATTGAAAAAAGCATAACCTACTCGGATAACATAGTGAGAAACCTAGTCGAATACTCGCAGGAGCTTCGACCAGAACTCACAAAAACCACTCCAAAAACGATTGCCACGAAAGCCCTACATTCCATTGAAATCCCAAACAGCATCCACCTAGTCGACAGGACAGAAGATGATGAAACAACAATAATCGCAGACTCAAATCTACTCTCCAGAGCCTTGGCGAATCTGATTCAAAATGCAGTTGAAGCAATGCCCAAGGGCGGAAACTTGACCGTAGAGAGCACACCTTTGAACGACAAAATGGAATTCAACGTCATAGACACGGGCTGCGGATTCCCCGAAGAATTCAAGAACAAAATCGGAAACCCCTTAGTCACAAGAAAAGCAAGAGGCATGGGATTCGGACTAGCAATCACCAAACGCATACTGGAAGCACACGGCGGCAGTTTACAAGCGGAAAGCACAGCAGGAAAAGGCTCAACCTTCAAAATCGTCCTCCCCTTAACGGAGGAAAATGCCACAATTACACAAAACAACCACTACCATCTGCACTAAGTGTAGAAACTCCACAGCAAAAGGCAACCGCGCGCAAAAACGAACGGAGATAATGCTCCCGCTATTTCAATCAGACAAATTCAATTCATAACGTTGGGAGTTGGCCGAATGCGGGGGTTAAGAATTGAGCACGTGTTTACCGGTAAAACTGCAGGCACTTAATGGTGCGCTAGAGGATACCCGTGTTGGAGATAGTGATTGATGGCTTCTTTCCAATGTGTCATCATTTCACAATAGTAATCTTCTGAGAAAGAGTCAAGGTATTGATTTCCTTTCTCCGAAAGAGACGTGACAGTGTAGGTCACGCGAGCCTTGGTGTGACTCGTACCATAAGGTTCACATTTGACTTCAATAATGGTGACTTTGAAACCCGGAGTAACCGTGGTATAGGTTAGACTTGGGTTGTTCCGGTCGAATGTTGAAATAACCCAAATTGTTTCCTTTCCGTCCATGCCTCTGGTCTCAAACACCGTGCCCTGACGAATACCTGACGGAGGGAAAATAATCGAGGGATTCCAATCCTCAGACCACTTCTTCTCACCTATCGGATCAAACAGCCCAAAAACATCAACAATTCCACCGTTTAAGGAAAGCACATGACTTCGAGTAACTTGTCGAGCCACAAAATCATTCATAAAGAACCCCAATTACGTCTGATCGCGCACCCCTTAAGTTTTTTCCCGCAGACACCGTAAACTCACTTGTCATGATTCCTTAAAATTTCTAGGACTGTTTTCAGTTTGATTTCCGATCCTTCCTTGTCCTGGGCTCATGCTACTTCTTCATCGGCTCCACTGCCAAAACTGAACGCTGCCACACCTCATTTCTTCTTTCCCATTCGGTGAAGGTGGACTTGTTTTTATTAATGTCGAGCCGGACGCGCCAGATTCTGAGCGCGCGTGTGTTTCTCTATCTTCTCTTCTGTTTTTTTCCGCCGCGGGCCCTTCTCGTTTGATGCCCTTTCTGTCTGTCGATTGCTTTCCCCATGGGTTTACCTCTCTTACTCGTCTCGGTCACCCCCGCCAGCATGGCATACGACCGTTAATTCTGTTCCTTTCGAATGTTTCTCCATCCAGCCCAGCGCATAGGCTTCTGCCTTCGATGCGGTCGCATATGCTGGTGAGATGGTTTCTCCTTTATCATCAATTCTTACCGGGGGGAACAGCAGCACAACATAGGTGGAGCTGAACTCTTTCTTTGAGACGACCAGATTCTGCCCTGTGGTCTCATTCAAGAATCCACGCTGCCGATCCATTTTTCTCCAGCCCCTCATTATCTTCAAAAGATTATCCCTCCAAAGCTCCTCTCGGTCTGTTCGACTCTGAGACGATGATGGCTTTCTCTTCGCAGCTTGGCTCAGTGATGTTGCTTATATTGCTGACCGAGCCGGTTCTTCCAATATTTAATTGTCTTTGGCCTTTGAACGTGGAAGTCCGTGCATTCTGTATCTGAATGTCGTCTCCGACGGAAATACAGCGTATCTGCTCGTTCCACAGGCACAGTTTGATTGTTCCGGTCTCATCTGCTATCAAAGCGTTTGCTACGCTCGCGGAGTTTCCGTACCGCGTGCAAACCACGTTAGTCTTTGAAATCTCCAAAACCCTGGCCTTCAAATGAATTCGTGTCATGCCGCTCTGCAAATCTCCGATTGCAAAATCCAATGAGCGTCTAGCCTTCTTGGCCAAGTATCTGCATATGCTGTCAGTCTGCATATAGTCTCTGATAGGGTGGCCCTTCTCCAGCAGGAATTCTTTGGTTATTGAAAACTGTGCCACGACTTTGGAATTCGCAAGAATCATAAACATGACCGTATCGTGTGTTTCACCCCGACGCTCAATCGAAAGCTCTCCGCAAGTAGACTTCTTCCTTTCTCCTGCCAGGTTAAACGCGTTGAAGAACTCATCCGGGTCGACCTCGTATTTCGCCGAAAGAAAAGCGAGATACTCGCTAGTTGAAGTTTTCTTTTTCAAACTTTTTCACCATTTTTTCCAAATTTTACATATTTAGGGAAATGCGAACTAATTTCGAAAGCTTCCTGGGTCAGCTACATCGTGAGGTAACCTTTGAGTCTCAACTGTTCAGTCTGATTCTTTCTGTATCGCCAAAATATATCGCCTCGCGTGTCAGATTGGAAATCCCAGGGTGACACTAACACGATATCTCCATCTCGGATCCATACACGCCTCTTCAGTTTGCCTCGGACCCTGCACAATCGATCCTTACCATCCTGGCACTTGACCATGATCCGGTCAAAACCAAGCATTTTGACTGCCATTCCAAGAACATCATCCTTGCCCGGATACAGCATGTTTTCCAAGTTTTCTTCGTTTATCACTTTTCTCTTACCCACTCTTGCACCTCCAAAACCATGATAACATGGCTGATTAATGGTTTTGACTAGTCAGAACGATCAGAGAAAAAGCACACTGCGTTGCTGAACTCTTCCTCTAGAGAATCCTAACTATTAAAAGATGTGTAACCAAGTATATAGGTGTATGTGAGTGAAGATTCAGGAACGCGACGTATGACTCAACACCGCGCTCATGCCAAGGACTGTTTTAAGTCCTCTGGCCTTTATTGCTGACGCGATCAGAATTATTCTTCGCATCAGAGTGTCGCATTTACAGTTTGTAGACGTTCACGGGTTCCTGCTCTTTTCTTCCCTTCCAATCGTCTCCTCGCCGTGCCCATGCCTGTTTCGTATCGAAACTGAAATCCAAGCTCTTGGTTTCTGATCGATTGAGATTGTGCTTCGAGAAGCAGGTCCTGCAGTAAACTGGTTTGCCTTGTGTAGGCTTAAACGGTACAGTTGTGGCTTTGCCGCATTCTGTACATACGGTTTCGAACATTTTTCTTTCCAAGGTTCAAATCACCTCTATTGTGTTAATGTATTTTGAAATGAAAGGGATGAAAACGATGCTAAGCAAATTTCTTGATTTAACTTAGAATCCTCTTCTTGGCGGTCCACGTTTCGAATAGCACTCTCGACAGTAAACAGGTCTGCTTGGGTCAGGTTTGAAAGGTACTTCACAATCTTTTCCACAATCAGCACAGACTGCCTTATGCATTTCTTTCTCGTACAATGACTATTTCAACTCCTATAATGCTGCTGTGCAAAAAGTGCGCTCTAATCTCTTCTTACACGCTGCATTAGAGTTGGCGCCGAGGCTTATAAATAGAGCACTCTCAAACTGAGAAGCAGCACATGTCTAAGAGCAAGATTTCAGCGCCCCACAGTGCATCAGAAGGTTTTTGCAATGGTGCAAGTTTAGGCCTCAGTCGTCTTGAACTTGTGGGATTTGCTGTCTTACCCTTATAAGGTCCGCTAGCAGTATATACAAAAGGGAAGGCACGCCTTCGGGTCACTGCAATTCTTTGCTTTTGCCTAGAAATGGCTTGTTTTGCCTAAGAGGTCATGAACATGTCAAGAATCAATAGATTTTCAGATGGGAATCGTTCCAAATTGGAAATAATGGCGAAGATTTTGAGAGAGGTAAAGAAACCAACTGGAATTACGAGTATTCTGATGAGTTGCAATATGAGCTTTAAACAGTCTGGATACTACTTGGACCTTATGAAGTCAAGCGATCTCATCCAGATGAATTCAACTGATGGGAGAGCGAGATACCGCACGACGGAAACTGGGCAAGAGTTTCTGGAGGCTTATGACAAGATGATTCTCATGTTAGAGCCCAGCGTTTTCGAACACGTCCTGATGTGACAAGCAGCATATGCAGGAGAAACAAGCCGGAAGTTGGTCATTATGATGGCAGAAAACAAATTCTCCGCAGCAGAGTTTGATGATGCAGACGAGCCAAGGGAGTCCGATTGCATCATACCCGCAGAAAATTGGGATACGATGCTCTGGAGAGAAGCATGTTTCGAAGGCAGGAAAAGAAGGCCGCAAGACAGATGGAGAAAGAAACACAGTAGAGGAAAGCGAAAACCTCGAGAACTTTTCTTCTTGAAAGGTTCACAAGTAAGAGGTTGCTGCGCATAGATTATAATATCTGTTCACCATTGATATGCACAAGAGGATGATTTGGTATGAAAAGGGCAAACAAGAAGCAGGCAAGAACGAAACGGTTCATTAGAAGAATGAAAAGTCATGCAAAATGGAAGCATGGAAGAAGCAACGCGGAAAAAATCAGAAGGAAAGAAGCCGTACTCAACCTGAAGACCCAGTAACCCCTGTTTATTTTTCGTAGGCTAGCGCGCGCCACTGCAGCAAGCTCATGCCCTTTTAGGTTCTTTTAGGACGGTTTGTTCCAGTAAGTAGGCATATTTCTTAGTGAACCATTTCTTGACAACTTCAACGAGAAGCAGATAGGCGACGATTAGCCCTGCTAGGGCTGGATAGAACGTCACAGGCGGCGGCGAGAACTTAAATATGGCGCCGAAGGGCCAGTAGGGCAAGACAAAGGCGACTCCCACAACTATTAAGCTGCTCGCCAACAGCCATTTTCCAGGCTTGCTCTTGTAGAAGGGTGTTTTTCTGGTTCTCAGAACAAAAACTACCAGAGTTTGCGTTGACAAGGATTCGATGAACCAGGCTGCTTGGAAAGATGGAACTGCCGCTTTGAACACTACCAACATCAGGAAAAAGGTTAGGAAATCGAAGATAGAGCTTACCGGTCCGAGTATAAGCATGAACCTTCTAATGTAGGAGATGTCCAGTTTCTTCGGCTTCTGAATGTACTCTTCGTCCACATTGTCCGTCGGAATCGTGGCTTCTGACAAGTCGTACATGAGGTTGTTCAAGAGTATCTGAATGGCCGTCATTGGAAGGAAATTAAGGAACAGGGAAGCTCCCGCGACGCTGAACATCGTGCCGAAGTTCGAGCTGACCCCCATCATGATATACTTCATCGTGTTCCCGAACGTTTTCCGGCCCTCCAACACGCCCTGATCAAGCACAGTCAAATCAGGCTTTAACAATATCAGATCTGCAGATTCCTTAGCAACGTCCACCGCGTTCTCCACGGAAATGCTAACGTCCGCCGTCTTCAATGAGGGCGCGTCGTTTATGCCGTCGCCCATGTACCCGACCACGTGCCCGTTCGTCCTCAAGGCTCTGATAACCCTGTCTTTCTGAGCCGGGTTCACCCTGGCAAAAATGTTGTTGTCCTCAACGACTCTGGCCAGAGCGTCGTCTTGGAGTTGAGCTATGTCGCTTCCGAGAACTATCCCTTTCACCTGAAAGCCCAGCTGCTCGCAGGTTGTTCTCGTCACCAATTCGTTGTCGCCCGTGATGATTTTGAGCGTCACCCCGTCTCGAGCCAACAATCCGATAGATTCCTTTGCACTCTCTTTAGCAGGATCCAGAAAAGACAGGAAGCCCAGAAAAACCATGCCAGTTTCGTCGCTGATGGTATAGTGCGTTTTGTCGTCTCCGACTTTCTTGTACGAGACAGCCAAAACCCTGTAACCCTGCGCGCTCGAGTCCATATATTTCTGCTTGAACTTGTTCTGATAATCGCTTGAAAAATCGTTCAACGTCTCATCGGTTTCGCACTGGGAGCATATCTCAAGGATTTCTTCCGGGGCGCCTTTGGCAATCACGAGTCTCTGCCCCTCATACTCCACGACCACTGAGACGCGTTTTCGGATGAAGTCAAACGGGATCTCGTCGATTTTCACGATGCCCTTCACGTCGAACTCTTTATACTGCACAATGGCGTCATCCAAGGGACTCTTCAGTCCAGCTTCAAAAACACTGTTAAAGTACGCGTATAGCAACACTTTTTCGCTTTCTTTTCCCTCCACATCCGCGAACTGCGTAAGCGTGAGCTTGTTCTCTGTAAGCGTGCCCGTCTTATCCGTGCACAGAACATCCATGTTTCCGAAGTTCTGAATGGCCGCCAACCGCTTCACGATTACGCCCTTTTTGGACATGGCCACAGCGCCTCTAGACAGGTTGATGGACATTATCATGGGCAGAAGCTCCGGCGTCAAGCCCACGGCAAGGGCCACGGCGAAAAGCAGCGAATCAAGAATAGGCCGCGAGCCCGAATAGAAATAGGCGTTAACGAAGAAAACGAAAACCACAAGGAACAAAGTGACCTCGGTCATCAAAGCCCCAAACCTCCTGAGCCCCTTCTCAAACTCAGTCTCAGGCGCCTTTGCCACAAGCTCCTTCGCGATTTTCCCGTACTCCGTCAAGTTGCCAGTCTTCACCACGACCGCGGTTCCGGTTCCGCTAACCACCGACGTGCCTTGAAAAACATAGTTGTTCCACGCCGTAAGATCAGAAGTTTTAACCGCAAGCGGAGCGGCATTCTTTTCAACCGGAAAAGCCTCACCCGTCAACGCCGACTGGTTAAGGTTCAAGTCCTTCGAGCTGATCAGCCTGGAATCCGCAGGAACCATGTCCCCTGCGATCAGAAACGTAATATCACCTGGAACGATTTCTGAAAACTCCACATCCTCCTTCACGCCGTCTCTGAGCACCGCCGCCTTCGAAGTAACCCTCTTCTTCAGCGCTTCTGCGGCGTTCTGAGCCTTAGTTTCCTGATAAACGTCAAGAATAATGCTGAGAAGCACGATAAAAAAAATGATAATCGCGTCCGTTACTTCGCCGACAAATCCAGAGACTAGCCCTGCAATCAACAGGATAAGAACAAGCGGGTTTCTCAAATGGTAAAGAATCTCAACAAGCCCAGTGCGCTTCTGCTTCTTAGCCAACTCGTTAGGACCATAACTTGCGAGGCGGTTCTGAACCTCCTGCGACGAAAGCCCCGACTGAGACGTCTTCAACTGGACCAAAACGTCATCAACGGGCAAAGACAGAAAATCCTCATTATCAGCCATCGAGTCGCCGACCCTAACCCGCGTCAAACTGATGAGCACAGCCTAAGCTTATTAAATTTTAAACAAAGCCCGATTGGCGCGGGTGGCCGCCCATTTGAAAATCCTGATCACCATTGCTAGCGCGCTCGCGCGCCGTCTCAATGATTCTAAGGCTCGAAGAATACGTATGAATAGTAGAAGCTCGTACAATTAACGCCATGTCAACCCGCACAAGAAACGATGACAGTTGTTACAATAGCATCCTCAAACAGCTGAGGTCGATGTCCAACCCTGAAAACGTCAAAGGAATGGCAAGATACGGCATAAGCTCCGAGAACACCCTCGGTGTGTCGATTCCAGCGCTCAGGAAGATAGCCAAGGAAAGTGGAAAGAATCACGAACTCGCCCAGCAACTATGGAAGTCAGGCATCCACGAAGCGAGACTTCTGGCAGCATTCACAGACGAACCCTCAAAAGTCAAAGAAGAACAGATGGACTCATGGGTCAAAGAATTCGACTCATGGGACATCTGCGACCAAGTCTGCTCCAACCTGTTCGACAAGACGCCCTACGCCTACGCAAAAGCCTCCGAATGGAGCTCCGAAAAAGGCGAGTTCGTCAAAAGAGCAGGCTTCGTGCTGATGGCCGCCCTTGTCGTCCACGACAAACAGGCGACCGATGAAAAACTGGAAAAATTCCTCCCCACAATAAAGCGAGAAGCAACAGACGAGAGGAACTTTGTGAGGAAGGCCGTCAACTGGGCCCTCAGACAAATAGGAAAAAAGAACACATACCTGCAGAAAGAAGCCCTGAAAACAGCCAGAGAAATACTCCAGCTTGACTCAAAAAGTGCCCGATGGATAGCAAACGACGCCATCAGAGAACTAGAAAGCAAACAACTCAAAAAATAGCCTCGAACTCCAAAGGCACCAAAGCTCAGGCGACGCCGGCATCATGAACTAGTAGATCATGCTGCTTCTGCCATTTTCAGAAAGTATTGGTGCACTCGGAGGTCGTCGGCCAATTCTGGATGAAAAGTCAAAGCCAACACGTTTCCCTTCTTTGCCCCGATAATGGTGTCCTTGTATTCGGCCCAGACCTTAGTGGTGTTCCAGACTTTTTCTATCGTTGGCGCCCTTATGAACACGGCTTTGAACGGTTTGCCTCCAATCTCAGGAATCTCCACGTAAGCCTCGAAGGAGTCCACTTGCCTGCCGTAAGCGTTCCTCAGAATTTTCGTGTCCAGCAGGCCCAACAGGCTTGTGTTCGTCTGTTTGACCTGTTCGTCCCCTTCCTTGGCCAACAAGATCGTGCCCGCGCACGTTCCCAGGATTGGCAGTCCTTTCCTCGCAAGTTCAACGATTTTCTTTTCCATTCCCGTGCTCAGCATGAGTCTGCCAATAGTTGTCGATTCGCCGCCAGGTATCACGAGGCCCGAAACATCGTTGAGATCTCGCAAGCTTCTCGCATACGCAACGGTGCCGTCGATTTTCGATTTTTTCATCGCTTTTCTTAGAACTTCAACGTGTTCAGAAACAGCGCCCTGTACGGCTAAGACTCCAACCTTCAATTGGTTCCCCGTATTTGCATTTTCTGTTTTTCATCCATTTTCGAAGTGTCGATGCCTTCCATCGGCTCGCCTAAACCTTCAGAAGCCTTTGCCAAAATTTTCGGATCATCATAATGCATCGTGGCTTCAACAATCGCCTTAGCATACCCCTTCGGGTTCTTAGACTTGAACACTCCCGAACCGACGAATATGCCGTCCGCACCGAGCTGCATCATGAGAGCAGCGTCGGAAGGAGTTGAAATACCACCCGCAGCGAAATTGACGACGGGCAATCTGCCTAAATCCCTCGTTTCCGCAACCAGCTCCAGCGGCACACGATACTCCTCCGCCTTTTCCTTCAATCGCAATTTCGACAAATCTTTCAGTGCAGCTATCTCACGATTAACGAGTTTCATGTGTCTCACAGCCTCAACGACGTTTCCAGTTCCAGGCTCACCCTTAGTCCTTATCATCGCCGCCCCCTCGTTAATCCTTCTCAGGGCTTCGCCCAAGTTTCTTGCTCCACAGACGAACGGAATCGTAAACTTTCGCTTGTCAATATGATCTTCCTCATCTGCAGGAGTCAACACTTCACTCTCGTCAGCCATATCCACGCCCAAGGCTTCGAGCACCTGTGCTTCCGCAAAATGCCCAATCCTGCACTTAGCCATGACAGGAATCGTGACCGCACCTATTATCTCCTTAATCTTCTGCGGGTCCGCCATCCTTGCCACTCCACCCTTGGCCCTTATGTCCGCGGGAACCGCCTCCAAAGCCATAACGGAAACAGCCCCAGCGGTCTCAGCAGTCTTAGCCTGCTCTCCGTTCACGACGTCCATTATCACACCGCCCTTGCACATCTTGGCAAACCCTCTCTTCAACCTATCAGTGCCCTTCTCTTCAACAATCTCCTTAGTAACTCTCACACCATCACCACAAACAGCCGTAACGAACACAACGATCAGACAGATTTAAGTTTTCTCTTACCACGCTCCAACACGCTACCTTGTCCCAATATCATTTGAAGTACGGTAGAGACGGTGCATTGACATGCGCATGGCTGTTTGGCGCGGGCAGGCGCGCATTTGTCTTGAATGTAGTTACAGTTATATCGGTTACACGGACTAATGTAAATCGGTGGTTTTCGTTGGCATTTTCGAAGCAGCTCTCTGGCTAGATACTGATTGATTCTTCTGCCAAACGATGTGGGAGCTAATCACTGATTTTGAGGATTTTCCCAGTTGGAACCCGTTCATTCGCCGGGCTTCGGGAGAAGTCAGGACTGAAGCAAGACTAGAAGTGTTCATTCAACCTTCTGGAACCAAAGGCATGACATTCCATCCCAGAGTGCTGAAAGTTGACCCAAACCACGAACTGCGCTGGTTGGGACGTCTCTATCTACCCTAGCTGTTCGATGGCGAACACGCTCTTATAATTGAACCTTCAGGCGAAAATTCTGTCAAGTTCATCCAGCGCGAGAAGTTCATCGGCCTGCTGGTCCCCTTCACTCGCACCCTGCTACGTGACACTCAGCGAGGACTCGAAGAAATGAACACGGCATTGAAACAACAAGCAGAACAACGATAAAACGAAAACATGTCCGACAATCCGCCTAGAGGCTCAACCCACAACTGACAAAACAGCTCTAATGCCTAAGAAACTGTGGAATTCCAAGGACTCTCGGAATGCTAAAAAGGTGATGTCGGAGCCGGGGGATTCCCGCTCTGGCTATTCGTGTTCGATCTGGAGGATTTCCTTCGCCCTCTGAGCAATAGAACGGCTACCAATATGATTGCTACAGCCACGACGACTATTATTGCGATTGTCTCGAGCTCCGGAATTCCGCCGGAAGAAGACTGGGAAATCACCGTGTTTCCAGAAGAATCTGTCTTTACCAGCCAGCCATCGTAAATGCCTATGCCGAATGAACTAGTGAAACCAGCCATTGCGAATCCTCCGTCACTCGTCACTATCAGAGAATTGGCTTCGTCATCTCCTGACCCACCGTAAGTATTGTCCCACTGCATATTTCCCGAAGAGTCGGTTTTAACGAGCCAGAAATCAAAGTCTCCAGCTCCATAAGAGTCCGTGGAGCCTGCGATTGCGTATCCTCCATCACTTGTTTGAACCACTGCCGAGCCAAATTCGTCTCCTGAACCCCCGTATGTGTGGGTCCACAACACGGTTCCGTTCACATCGGTCTTGACCAGCCAGAAATCGTAGCCGCCGGCACCCGTAGAGTTTGTGAATCCTGCCAATGCGTATCCGCCGTCGTTGGTTTGTATCAGAGAGTATGCTTCGTCATCGCCTGAGCCTCCGTAAGTCTGGCTCCACTTAAGGTTGCCTGAAGAGTCCGTCTTGACCAGCCAGAAATCGTCCATGCCCGCCCCGAAAGAGGCTGTGTACCCTGCCAATGCGTATCCGCCGTCGTTGGTTTGTATCAGAGAGTATGCTTCGTCGTCTCCTGTTCCTCCGTACGTCTGATTCCACAGCATGGTCCCGTTTGCGTCGGTTTTGATCAGCCAGAAATCAAAGCTGCCCGCCCCGTAGGAATCCGTGTACCCTGCCAGCGCGTATCCTCCGTCGCTGGTCTGAATCACGGCGGTGACTTCGTTCGTTGCCCTTCCTCCGTACGTCTGATTCCAGACCATATTTCCATCAGCATCAGTCTTGACTAACCAAGCACTGGTCTCGCCAGGGCCGAAAGAATCGGTAGAACCTGCCAGCGCGTATCCTCTGTCGCTCGTCTGGATTACTGAAAATGCAGTATCATCTCCTGTTCCTCCGTACGTCTGATTCCACAGCATGGTCCCGTTTGCGTCGGTTTTGACCAGCCAGAAATCGTAGCCGCCTGCACCTGAGGAGTTTGTGAAGCCGCCCAGTGCATATCCTCCGTCGCTAGTTTGAACAACCGAATAGAATTCATTGTCTCCTGATAGTCCGTATGCCTGAGTGAACTCCAACGTGGATGCCGCTGCAGACCGAATACTAAACGTTAATGCGAGAAGACTGAGAAAAACGATGCCTAGAATGAACCGTGTTTTATTCTTCATAAGCAGTCCCGAACAATTGAATTAAAGTTGGCCTAATTCACAGACTGCCTATAAAGATTTCGGACGAGTTTACGAAGTCAAACGTAGATGAGCGGCACTGATATTTTCAAATTGCGGACAGCGAACTTTAATCTGGGAACGGTCTTGTTTGCGCGTTCAGTCAGTTGAGGTGAATTGTAGAAATTGTTAAAAATCTTTAAGAGTTGCCCTGTGGTCTCGCACGGTGGAAGGTTGCAGTTTGAGCGGTAACCGGGTTGATTTGAAAAAGGAGTGTTTGGGTTAGTTGTCTAAGTCTAGTTTCGATCCGTTGAACGCTTTCATAAGGAAATGGCACCGCTGGATTATCGTCGCATGGATCATCGTGGTCATCGCATGTTTGATTGTGGTTCCACTATTCTTTTCATCAGTTTCTTATAATGTAACTGGCGGTTTTGGCGGGCCCTCGAACAGCGAGTCGCAAAAGGCGGCTAACATTTTGAATGCAGCGTTTCCCAACTCCAACAATGAGAGCATCGACACTGTCCTCGTGGTTCTTCAAGGCCCACAGGTTTACTCCGATACCGTGAGAGCCGCAGTTCTCGGCTTGAACCAAACCATCGCGATCGACACTAGCGTCGCGAATTTCAGCGGGGAATCGAGTGTCTATTCGGTTGAGTACGGCCTGCTGTCTTCATCGGTGCCCAGCTTGGTCCCGCAGGTCGCGAGTCTCGAGCCTGAACTTGCATATGCAAATGCCGAGTTACACTCGTTGGAGCAGAACTTGTCAGCTCTGAGCACGGGCCTGTTTCAATTGGAAGCTGGAATAAACCAGACTGCACAGCTTGTGTACGGTGTTCCCGCGGCTTTTGTTCAGGCCTGGCAGGGAGTGATATCTCAAGGAGTTTCAGACCCATACGCTGCCAATGCTGAAGCCAACGCCACGGTGTTCAACATAACGGACAGTTTTGGAGGCAGTGCCACCTCACTCGGATATTACACTGTGTTCTTTCCTATTTGGAATTCCACTTTTCAAAGTTTACCGAGCTCGACATCAGTGCTCGACCGCGAAGCCTTCGCGATAAATCAATCCGTTTCGATGTTTCTTAACAGTGATCAGGTCGATTCACAGACGGCACAAATGATAACCACAGTTGCTTCAGGCTTGAACGTCACGGATTGGAATCAGGCCGGTGCCGTCGGCAACCTGACAGTTTCAGCTATGTCTTCAAACGTACCTGCACAGTTGACAGCTGCTCTGGGCGTCACGCCCACAGGCCTCGTAGGCCAATTGTACAGTTTGGGCTCTTCGCCCCCTGAAGCTACACTTGCGAATTACACGATTACGCTGTCCGAAAGCAGTTTTGCCCAGATGCTGAATGCCAGCAGTGGCTCTTCTGCCTATCAGTTTTTGTATGCTGCTTACAACTTGGGTCAATCGCCAAGTTTTTCTCAGGTGTGGGACAACGCTTCGGCGTTTGTGGCGGACGGTGCCCAGGCAGTCTTCTCGGGATCACCGCTTTTTTCCGTGAACAACACTTCTCTTGCCAACCTGCTTTCTCTTCTACCGGAGAACGCAACTGTAGCGGAAGTGAACGAAGCGGTTGCCAATGTTGTGTCAACTCAGCCGTTTCAAGATTACCCCTTCGTGCCGACAAATTCACTTACGAAGAATTTTGTCAGTGCGGACAACAGTTCCATGCTTGTTATTCTTGGTTTTTCCTCGTATCCTGACGCAGGAACGATTGCGCACGTGGAGCTGGATGTGCAGGGTTCTAACTTAGGAAATTTGGGGACCGTTTACGTGACGGGTGGTTCGGTCGTTACGCATGACGTTGAGGATGCGTTTTCGCCTGCTTTGGCGCTGACTGTTGGCCCCGGCATCGTGGTTGCAATATTGATTGTTGGCTTGTTGTTCTTGTCACCAGTTGCTGCTTTGCTTCCGGTTCTGATGGGCGGTGTTTCGGTGGAGGTGTCGCTTGCCGCCATCTACGTCGCGATTGTGGGTCTCGGCCACGGCAATATCACGTTTTTGACTCCGACCCTTACGATTCTGTTGATGCTGGGCTTGTCCGTGGACTATGCTGTTTTGCAGCTACGGAGGACTCGGGAAGAGAGATTGCTAGGCAAGTCGGTTGAAGACAGCGTCGGCATTTCCGTGAGATGGGCCGGACAGGCTGTTCTCACCGCCGGAGTCACAGTCATCGTGGCTTACATCGTTATGGCCCTGGCAAACGTTCCCATTTTCAGCAGCGTCGCAACTTCCATCGCATTAGGTGTTGGGATTCTGTTGGCCGTATCACTCACCCTCCTTCCTTCGCTCGAAATTGCTTTGGGCGACAAGGCTTTCTGGCCCGTATTGAAACGCTCTGAGAGTCACGGCGACACCAAGAAAAGGCTGAGGGGGTTAGCGACTGGTGTTTTAAAGAGGAAAGCGCTGGTCGTTGCTGTCATCAGCTTGTTGGCTTTGAGCGCTTTCTACGTGGAGTACAGCACTCCCACCGGCTTGGACTTTTTGAAGTTGATTCCCAATTTTAAGAGCAATCAGGGCTTGACCGTTGTCACGAACAGTTTTGGCAGCGGGACCATATCTCCTACGCAAGTGGTTGTGACGACTCCCACGATGATTACATACGGAAACAACCAGTTTAACCAGACTCTACTCGATCAGATTGAAACGATTTGTCTTGCCGTTGCCGGCACCAAAGGGGTCGTGAGCGTTTCGAGTCCGACGAGGCCCTTCGGTTCTCTCTTCAACTACACTGGCATCGACAGCATGGCTGAGCCGCTGATACTCCAGTACGAGGAGGGCATGTTCTCGATGATCGGCAATGATAACAAGACTGCCTTGATTAACGTGGGCCTTTCGAGCTCTTCTGAGAGTCCCGATGCCGTATCGTCGTTGCTGCAGTTGGAGAATAACGTCGGCAAGGTTTCACTGCTTAGCGGTGTGACAATTCATTACGGCGGAAGTACCCAGTCAATCTATGACAGTGAGTCTTTCATCGCGGGTTTGCTTCCCGAGGTCGTTGCGATTCTTGCTGCTGCCGTGTACGTGATACTGTTTATCCAGTTGAGATCAGCCTTTACTCCTGTCAGGCTGATTTTCACGATTTTGTGCGGATGTGTCTTGTCCCTGGCTCTGCTTTCAGTCGTCTTCTACAGTTGGCTGGGCTTGCCAATCCTCGACTTTGCGCCACTTTTCGTAGTGGTAACCATGCTGGGCGTAGGAATCGACTATGACATTTTCTTCGTTACCAGGATTCGCGAAGAAGCTCTGAACGGTAAATCAGATAACGAGGCGATAAAAACGGCAGTCGAGAAGGTCTGGATAACGATTCTCGGCCTAGGAATTGTGCTGGCAACCGTGTTCGCGTCTCTACTTATCACCGGAATCGCGATTCTTCAAGAAATCAGCCTCACAGTCACAGCTGCCATTCTCCTAGACGTACTTGTCGTAATTCCCTTCTTCGTCCCCTCGCTCATGGGACTCGCACAAAAGTTTAACTGGTGGCCCAGCAAAATACACAGAACCTAACAGGCTGAAAGCAACACACGACAGAATTCTAATTAAAGAGCACTTTTGAAAACGCGCACCCTAAGCCTTTCGCAAATCTCGTCTTGTTCGACTACAGGACGTCTACGAGTACAAAATTCTGATTACCTATGCGCTCAAATTCCACTTTCGTATTTCGCCAAGGCAGCCACTTCCACCGGCACCACTTTTCTGTACACACACTCTGGCCTTTTTATCACACCGTCAACCTTCAAGAGATCTTCAACTCCTATGCCGAACAACTCCTCGTTTTCTTTCAACAACGGCAGGATCCTTTCCCAGTCTTCATTAGAAATCGTGCCTATTTTACCACCGTTGAGCTGATCCTCACCGACTGTCTCTCTGGGATCTCTCAAGTATACCGCGCTGGCTGCGGCGAGAGGAAATAGGTTTCCGCCGGGATAGGGAGTTTCTTGCTCCACCATTTTTCCATGGTCATCAAAGGCTACACCATTGAGAATCGTAAATCCCCTTGCTGCCATGCAGGATTCGCCCATGTAATCTTTGCACGAACCATTCACTATCGCCGTTGCGCTTCCAACCGAATTTATCAGCGGCCTGTCGATTAAATCTCCCAAAATGAACGTTACTCCGCCCTTAGCCCCATACTCAAACGCTTTTCCAGCGTCTCCGAAGACCACTAGCTTTCCTGATCTGAAGCAGTAGGCCACAGAGTCCTGGGCGCTTTCGTGCACATAGAATTCGGGTCCGTCTGCAAAGGCAGCGAGGCAATCGCCGACTCTTCCATAAACGTCGATTCTGACTCTGTCTCTGGCGATAAGACCAGCTCCGAAATCTCTCTGCCCCCTGAAATTGTAGGCGATAATGTTCTTCCAACCCAGTTTGCATGCCCTTTCAAGCAGCTGACACGTGCCTTCTCCTCCCTCGGGAGCGAATGCGGAAACGTCAATGACAAGGGTCTGGTTTGCATGTACCGGGACTTTCAGCTTGTTTCTATCTTCAAACTTGATTAGACGATATTTTCCGTTTGTGTCCAATTCTCCAGAGCGTGTTGAATCGAAAACATCGAACAGTTTTTCCTCAAACAGGGAGACGATGTCGCTTCTTCTTTTTCTGCCGGTGTCGTATCTTCTGTCTATGAGCAGTGTAAGAGTCTCCGCAACGACAGACTTCTCTTCGTCGCCTTTGTCTGCGTATTTTCTCATTGTTTCTGCAAATGAACACACGTCATCAAAACTCCAGCCTCCAATGTTCTTTGCAACGTATGCGAACAGGTCGACGCCTCTCGGTTTATCCTTCAGTTTTTCGTCAATGCATGCAAATTGAGGCGGACTGTGATTTGTTCTCTTCCAATGCTCCTGATGATTCGATGCTGCGATAGGTTTCCCAAACTTGTCCGTGCAATGAAGGTTATTCATTTCATCAACAGTGAAAACAAATGCACCGCCGTCAGTGTAGCTGCCTCCTCTGGCATACCAGTACAGGTCACTCTTTGGATAAAACCTTGAGTCATCCTTCGCCAAGTCCTGTACCATCGCGTCTATCGCCTGCTTCTCGGAACCTATGAAACCTATCTTGGCCTCTCCTTCTTGGAGGGAGAAGACCTGCGGCCTCAGCATCGAAGTGTCCGTTATGCCGATAAGCTGAAACTCTTTTCTGCGGGGATTGTTTCTGGCGATGATGAAGAACCAGGGTCCGTCCGGAGAACAATGGATGTGCGTTGCCTGGATTGCCCTGTAGATTTTCTTCTTGTCTTCTGGAAGCATGGCGAAATCTCTTTCCGTCGTTGGGGCAATCGCTTCAATCGCGTATTCTAGGGGGTATTCATACGTCCGTGTCAAGAGGTCCCAGTACAGGGCGGCGACCTCGGTGTCCGTCAGGAACAGGGGGGAGATGTCTCTCTGCCTCAGGTATTCGGTTATAGAATGATAATTAGCGAAATCGCCATTGTGGACCAAAGCATCGTGCAGGCCTATGAACGGGTGCGAACCTCCAGGGTGCCAAATTTTTCCTTTCGTCGGATATCGTTGATGTCCCAACCAAACGTGTGCCTCAAGGTTTTCGAGCTGGTAGTAGTGCAGAACTTGTTCAGCGTATCCCACAATCTTGAAAACGACGATGTTTTTTCCGTGGGACGCGACGAAGGCTTTCTTGTCGCCCAGAGAGGCATAATATTTCTTGTTCAGGGAAAAACTGTTTCTATAAATGAACTCGTCCTCAGTGACTTCTGGTCGGAGCCCGCCGTATCCGTTCTTTTCAATAAACCCGCGAAGCTTTTCTTCTTTCGCCCTCACGAAGTACCTCCACACCTCTGGAGGTTTGACTTCTAGACCTAGATTTCTGTGGTCCTTCACTTGGATTTTTTCTGCATGATCAACATTGAGGTTGGAGTTTACGAATTGAGACTCAACACTCACCCTTACTTTCGGATCGATGTAAGCAACCTGCATTATGTAGTCTTCTTCCAAGACTCTCTCTGAAATGCCCAGTTGCTTCGCGGAGAGACCGACAGCCGCGATGCCGCCGCCTTTTCCGTTTCCTCTATTGTGCATCTGTATTAGCGGCCGCAACAGGTACTTTCCAGGTATTGGAATAGAACTGGCCGTCCCAAGAACGCCGCATCCGCCTTCCGCCACATTCTCTCGGATCGGGCCGTCAGCGTTGGTGAACAGGGGCTGCTTGACTGAAACCAGTGGACTGCGAGTGTTCCTATCCATAGTTGTCACTTCAGATGATCTAGATGCGCCATGTGATTGAATCTGCCCTTCCTGAATTTCACTTCGTCACAGGGTCGAAGCTCTCTGATATTGTCAAGACCGAGTTTTTTCAGGATGTAGACCCATTGTTTCTTCCATGAGCTGTACAAGTTGATTATCCTCTGAGAACCCCAGTCAACGTCGACGAAATACTTCAGCGCCGAATCTGTTGTGGCTATTCCAGATGGACAGCCTTTTCCTCTTTCGCAGTTTTCGCATCGTTTACATCCAATTGCGACCAGTTCTGCTGTTCCAATCACCGCTCCATCTGCTCCTAAGGCTATGGCCTTGGCTACGTCGAATGCGGTTCTCAGTCCTCCGCTGGCCATAATCGTTATCTGATCTCTGACTCCTTCTCTTACCAGATAATTGTGAACGATTGGTATGGCATATTCAACTGGCATTGCAATGTTCTTCTTTGCTATGTCAGGAGCTGCCCCCGTTCCTCCATACCCGCCGTCTATTTGTAAGATATGGGTTCCCGCGTAGTAGCTTCCAATCGCCACCATGTCAACGTCGATAGGAGTTGAAACCTTCACGGATATCAACGCCTGGGGGTTCACATCTTCCATCAGTTGAACATGCCTATAGTGATCCTCGACAGAATAGACGTTGTGAAAGGGAAATGGAGAAAACAAGCTTATGTACGGAACCACCTCTCGTATCCTTGCAACGTCGGGAGTGACCTTGTCAGCAAGCAGATGTCCTCCCAAGCCTGGTTTCGCGCCCTGTGCGTATTTCAAAACTATGATCTTTGATCTCTTGATTGTTTCGGCGTTCACCCCGAAGTGGCCAGTTGCAACCTGTGTTACAACGTGATCTTTGTACTGAATCAGCTCGTCAGGGTAGCCTCCTTCACCGGTGCTGGTGAACGTGTTCCAAGCCTCGGCAGCTTTGGCTCTTGCAAGCATGACGTTCAGGCTAATCGAGCCGTACGACATGTCCGCGCTGTAGACCGGAATGGGGATCCTCGTCTCTGGTCGTCCATCATTTCTCTTGTTCAGAACTATGGAGGTGTCGCAGTCCTCGGTCTCGGACCGTTCCTCGTCAAAGATGTCTTCGTCGCCTAATTCAAAATCAAATCGTAGCTTGTCAAACCCTCCTCCCGAATCCCCAACTTTGTACTCGTATTTTCTTGAAACTCTTCCAACTTCAGCCTGCTCCCAAGTTGACATTATTAGGTCAGCGGTCCATCGCACGTCGCCGAGGGCAAGGTACTGCGAGCTGATTTTAACGGACAAAGCATTGTCGGGGCATTCTCGGACGCATCGTTGACACGATAGACCTGTACAAGAAATCTTAGGGACGGCTATGCGCAGGTATCCGTTCGGCTTTTGATAGGCTTCATAATCTATAGATGAAGCCCCTATGCAGGTTGGGCAAACTTCCGCGCACTTGCCGCACATTGAACATTTGGACCTCTCGATAATCACTTCGTACTTTTCTATGGAGGCTGGATACTGGGAAGGAGCGGGTTTTACTTCCGGCTTATGGAATAGTTCGTCATGCATCATTCTTTGTCACCGAAGATTCTGGCTTCAAGATCCTCGTAGAACATCGCCCTTCCTATTTCACCTGCTTGTCTTCTCACTTCCCGGAGGCCCATTCCGCCGAGCACTTCCAACAGTTGGTCTCTCCAGGCGCCTATCAGGTTCATGACTCGTTGAGTTGCTAGTTCTGCGTCTCCATCTTCCAGCTTTATAGTACAGCTTTGGCCAAGCGCGTTTTCGTGGCAAACTCTGCATCCTAGGGCGATCTGATACGCCACTCCGACTGCGACTGCGTTGGCCCCGAGGATTATGGATTTGGGAACGTGCGCCGCCTCGGCTATTCCGCCGCTGAAGATCACGGTGATCTTGTCTCGATTGTGCTTGTCTACAAGGTTTGTGTGAACAGACAGGATGGCGTTCTTGATTGTGTCAGGGTCTCGAGCCACAACGTCGTCATAAACGTGAAAATGAACAATATCGCCCCCCAACTCTGCCAGTGCATTTGCCCTCTCAGGGGCCTTTTCATCGTAAATGAACCGGGAAGAGACCAGCGCCGAAGGATTAATCGTTTTAACCTTCGTAAGCTGACCTTCAACGTCGCTATCCTCAAACATGACTTCAACGATTTGCGATTTCTTGACCAAACCCTCAAACTTGTCTATCTCTTCGGCGTTGATTCTGGGTATCAGACTCGCCCTGTAACGAGCCATATCAGAAGAATACTCCCTTGCATTGACTATGGCAAAAGTCTTAAGTCCCGCGGCAGCCCTGGCCAAGGCCAACTGGAGATTGTTGCTCGCTGCGCAATTGAGTGGGGCGTCGAGAATCATGGGTATTGGAATCTCTATTGTTTTTGGAATTTTGGAAACTAGGTTTTTGTTCTCGTCAAATTCGAGGGATTGAAGTCTCCTTCCCAAGTCTACCGAAGTCGAAATGTACTCCCTGCCATGAATCCCATCTCTCGTCGGTCTGACTATCTCCGAAAAATCGAACCAGAAGCTGTCAAAACCAGGTCCCGCAAAGGGGCCATTATACCCTGCGCCCGAAACAGGAACCTTGCCCGTTTCTGCTTCGAAATAGATTGTTTTTATCCTGTCCGGAGAGAAATAAGAATTTCCGAGTTTTTCAAATTCCGGGTTGATTCCGATTGAGATGGCGGCTTTTGGGCATTTCAAGACACACATGTAGCAGCCCCTGCAGAACTCTGCATTGGGCTCTGCTATCTTACCGTCCTCTTTAGTTTCATGCACACTGTATATGCAAGCCTGTGTGCATTCTTGAGCGTCAGTGCAGTTGTTGTAGCGTTTGACTAGAAACTTTGGAGGCAACTTGACTTTTGGAGGTGCTTCCTTCACTGCAATGTGGTATCTCTCGTAAAAGGTTTTCATCAGAAGCACCTTGCATTCGAATTGCAGTTCGGAATCATGTATGCTCAACGCTTTCTATGTGGCCATTTCAATGTGCGTTATATTACTCGGGTCAGCCGTAATGCAGATACTGTTTCAGTATTGCATCCACTTCGTGTGGCTTTCCCTCGAGTTCTTTCCATAACTCACGGTCGTCGTAAGCTTTAAGCTTCTCGATCGTCTTGTCCACAAGTATCGTCGGGAAAACGTCATCTGCCTCATAGAACCGCCTATCAGCCTCAAGGCTGTCTGCAGATTCGTTGCACGAGCACGGCAAAGCTTTGAACCCCTTTTGACAGCTGCTGTTGGCATCTGCACACGAATCTTGGGCAACTTTCAACGCGTCTTTCGGATTCTGCACACCATAGTCAGCAGATACCGCTAGTGCAGCAAGGATAAGATACGTGTTTGCGAAGGCATCTGGGGCTCTGTATTCGAAAGTTCTTCGGCAATCCTCGTTCTTCTGGCTCTCAATCATGTGGTTCCACCACAAGGGAATTCGTATTAAAGCCAGCCGGTTTCTAGCGCCCCAGCAAATGCTCATTGGTGATTCTTTGGTTGAAATGAAACGTAGGTAAGAAATAGGAACAGTGTTTCCAAAAGCCGCAAGGCTCGGTGCAAACCTCAGGATCCCGCCGATCATTTCCAAGGCACAGTCACTGAGGGCTCCATCCTTGCCGACTAGAACATTCTCGTTATCTTTTATTCCGCATATGTGAATGTGCATCCCTGAACCCGCATGTGCCATCGCGATCTTCGGCGAGAAAGAGGCCGACACGCCATGTTTTGAGCAGACGTTTCGTACAATCCACTTTGCAATGGCCAGCGTTTCGGCCATTTCGGCCATGTTTTTTGGGATCAATTCAATTTCGTGCTGTTCAAGCAGCATTTTATCCTCAGTCCATATTCTCCCAGCTTCACTGTGCCCGTATTTCGTTGCAATGCCAACATTAGCCAAGGCGACCGTGATTTCGTTTCTGACGTCTTCAAATCTGGCGAAGGGTGCAGACTCATGATAATTCTTGTCCGGCATCCCCTCGAAAAGTATCTGAGTCTCCAGCCTAGACATAATGTAGAATTCCAACTCGCACATAGCTTTCAAATCGAAGCCGGCTGAAGAGTGCAGCTTCTTCTCAGCGCGTTTCAAGACATTCGCAGGAGCGATGTCCAACGGATTCCCTTTCTCATCTAGATAGTCGCAGAGAATATTCAACGTCGGAACCGTCGCAAAGGGATTGATGAAAACCCTGCCAGTTTTCGGTTTTATGTATATGTCACTTTGACCAGGCTCGATGAAAGAAAACAGGCTCGAACCGTCTACTCTTTCCCCGAAATTCAATATTTCCAACAATTGTTTTTTGTCTGTTGTCGAAAAGCTCAGCGTCTTCAGCCTGCCATCTTCTGGAATGTGACACAAATTCGCAATTTTGATGTTATTATCCGACACAAACTTCACAATTTCCTCGTTCTCTGAAAAACAAAATCTCATGTCCAGACAGGGTCACTCCAGCAACTTAGAATTTGCAGCGTTATGGAAATCCGCTATTTTAGTCTTGCGCGCATGTCACGATATTTCCAACAAAAGACGATCTAGGGAACTCCCTAATCCGTAAGAAGCCCATGAGATGAGTGAAATGGGCCCGTTTTTGTTGCTATGATGTTGGCTGTGGCGCCCTTGTCGGAGCTGATAATGAGAATGTGGCATATGGTTTGATGAACCCTCCAGCTGAAGATTTTGGACCATTTTCCAAACAGACGCGCGCGCATGAGGACGGTGATGAATACCGAAGTCTTCTACTCAGTAAGTGAATGATGCCAAGTGATTATATATTCAGGCAGTCTGAGTCCTCTTTCGCCCAGTCTTTCAACCAGTCTCACGGGCAACGGGCTTAAAATATACGCTGCCCTCATGTAAAATCTCCTAGGCTGCCCAGGCTTAACTTCTTCCTCTAGAGTTATCTGAAGGTCTGATTTTTCCTTCAAGGTTGATTTTTTCGTCCCAGTGATTGACAGAACCGTTCCGTTCATTTTTTTCAGGATGTCACACCAGGCTATGACGGGTTTGGTTTCCCCAGAGTATGACACTAGGATTTCCAAGTCGCCCGGTCTTGGAGGCGGAGTGTTCACACCTCTCGTGATGTGCACGTTGTCTCCGAGCGTACTCTTTATGTGAAAGAGTCTTATGGCCGCCATCTTGACTATCTCGTTTGCTGTGCCTTTCCCCCCTAGAAAAACGTCGGTCCTCCTTTCTAGAATGTCTACGAGCCTTGAGTACGTTTCAGATTCCGCAATAGAGTCAATCAACGGTCCAAGCTTGGCGAACTCTTCTTCACAGAGCTGAAGCACCTCGGGCGGCTCCAGGTTTCTGAACATGGCCTCGGTCATCATAAAAAGGAGGAGGAGACTTCCCAGCTCGAAGATGTCGCCCATTATGCCCGTCTCACTGTAATCAAGCGAGGGTTTCGCTCGGCCTCTCCCCGATAACTCGACAACGTGTCCACATTTGCTAGCAATGTCTGCCAGCGGCGAATTCAGGTTCGAGGTTATGAGCCCCATGGAGAACTTTGACGACTTCTTGTCGCCTATGTACCTGAAAAGGTCCTGCGCCAGGACCAGCGGGTCGGCAGACACTCCGCTTCCAGAGTTTATCAAAAAGAAGATCTTGTTGTAACGCCTCTCAAGCTCGGCCGCGGCGTCGTACATGTTCTTTCCGGGAAAACCAGGATCGTCAGGAGTCAGCACAACCTTGTTTCTCCAGCCTATGTGACTGATGGCTATTTGACTCATGGCCGCGTTCAACGAATACAGCGATCGTCCAGATCCGCCGCACACGACACAGTCCGCTGACTTCAGATCTTCATACAGAGACGCCAACTCTCTCTTCCTGACGCTGAGCAGGTTGTCCCTAATCCTGTTAATGTATCCGATGCGGCTGACCTTGCTTCTAATCTAAACCACACCCGATGTAATCCAAAACTCGGCAACCATATATTTGTCTTGCGAACCCGCGGTCAATGTCCTACGTCCCACCGAACCGCGTTTGGTCTCCATAAACCTTTTCTTGTAGCCCCCGTCTTTGGTTTGGCAAAGCGTGTTGATTAAGCGAAAGTGACGCTGTTGGAAAATGCCATAGAAACAAGTGAGCTTACCAAGCGCTTCAGCAGCCTTGTGGCAGTCGACAAGCTCAACATTTCGGTCGAGAAGGGGGAAGTTTTCGGCCTGCTAGGGCCTAACGGCGCGGGAAAGACGACGACTATTTCGATGCTCTGCACTTTATTGAAGCCAAGTTCCGGCTGGGCAAAGGTTAACGGTTTCGACATCGTCAAGCAAGATACGCAAGTGCGAAACTCAATCGGTATTGTTTTTCAGGATCCGAGCATCGACGACAGGCTCACTGGCAGGGAGAACCTTTACATGCACGCCAACCTCTACGGAGTGCCCACCAGCGAGCAGAAGCCGCGCATTGACAGGGTTTTGAAACTGGTTGAGCTTGACACAAGGGCTGACGATCTCATGCGAACCTACAGCGGCGGGATGAGACGGCGCCTAGAAATTGCCCGAGGACTGATACACTACCCGAAAATCTTGTTCCTAGACGAACCCACTATCGGGCTCGACCCCCAGACACGAGAGCACATCTGGACGTACATTGAAGATTTGAGGAAGGCTCACGAAGTCACAATGATTTTGACGACGCACTACATGGACGAGGCAGACCGGCTCTCAGACCGAATAGCCATAATGGACTACGGCAAGATTGTGGCCTCGGACACACCTGCCAAGCTGAAGGACACGCTTGAAGGCGACGTAATAAGCATCAAGACCAAGGAAGCCGCGAAGCTTTCTTCCCTCATTGCCGGAACGGCAGGCGTTCTGAAAATCAATACGGTGAACGATGGACTTGACCTCACAGTCCGCGGCGGAAAGGCTCTCCTGCCCAGAATAGTGGAAACAGCAGCGAAAAACGGCATCTTCATTGAATCCGTCTCTCTCCGTGAGCCGAACCTCGCAGATGTTTTCCTGCACTACACCGGTAGGGGGATCCGAGCTGAAGGCAGCGATGAGCTTCACGGTATGTCCGCCATCCGGAGGAGACAGATCAAATGACGGAGATGCGGGGAATCTACACGCTCTGGCTGCGAGAAGTCAAGCGTTACCTCCGAGACAGGGCCAGAATCGTGAGCAGCTTCGTCCAGCCCCTCCTTTGGCTAGCCATATTCGGCAAGGGCCTAAGTTCTCTCGCAAGGGGGATTCAGTTGGGCAACCTGACATATCAGCAGTACATTTTCCCAGGCATAGTCGGACAGACGCTTCTGTTCACTTCAATGTTCATGGGCATCTCAGTGATATGGGATAGAGAATTTGGTTTTCTGAAGGAGATAATGGTGGCTCCGATTTCACAATTTTCAGTCTTTTTAGGCAAAATGCTGGGCGATAGCACAGATGCCCTGATTCAAGGAACAATGGTTTTCGTCATGGGCGCCATCTTGGCGTCATTTCTAGGTATTAATCTCAACCTCACTGTTTTTCTGGAATCTCTGCCAATCATGGTTCTCATCACGTTTGGACTAGTGGGTGTCGGCCTCACGGTGGCCAGCTTAATAGAGAGCCTCGAAAGCTTCGGCGTAATACAGAGCTTCATAAACCTACCACTATTCTTCCTGAGCGGGGCGATTATCCCTCTCAGCGGTCCTGGAGTTCCTGAATGGCTGCAAATCGCCTCACGATTCGACCCCTTAACCTACGGCGTGGACGCATTGAGGACGATCATCGATGGCAAAGCTTGGCAACCACTGTACCCGCTATACTTCGACATCGTGATAATCTGCGCCTTTAACATTGCCATGATCATCATCGGAACTCTGATGTTCAGCAGAAGAAAATAGCCGACACTCTCGCGATGTTGCAGCATGACTTTTGGTACAGAGAAAAGATCATGCGGAGCAAAGCAAACCAAAGACAAAGGATTGTCTGGCCGAACCGCGCGGTATGTGAAATACTAGGGCGGGTTTTGCTTGCTCTTGCCCTTTCCGACGCCCCTGTACGTGAGCCCGGCTCTGACCGCGGCTTCTTCGGTGAAGGCGTTTCTTCCATCTACCAGAATCGGTGTTGCCAGTTTCCTCTTCAGCTTTCCGAGATCCAATTGCAGGTATTCTTTATGTTTGGTTGCCAGAATCACCGCGTCCGCGCCCGTCACCGCCTTGTCGAGATCATTTGTGAACGGGAGGTCAAAGTTTCGTACTATCGGGTCGTGAAGCACAGGTTTTGCGCCTCTCTTCTCCAGTTCAGCGTAAAGAGTGGCTGAGGGCGTCTCCCGTGTGTCATCAGAGTTTTCGATGAAAGCCAAGCCCAGTATCGCCACTTTTGCGCCTTTTATCTTCTTAGAGTGCTCTGCCAGCGCGTCCTGAACCAAGTCGATTGTGTGTTTAGGCATCGAGTCGTTGCGTTCGCGGCTGGAAAGGATCACTTTTGGGACAAACTTGTATTCGCCGTACTCGTCTAGACCGTACTTCAACAGCCATGGATCCTTCGGTAGACAGTGTCCTCCAACACCGGCTCCTGGATAATGCATGTTCCTAACAGGGTTTGACGATGGGTTCTTAGGATCATTGGGCAAAGTGTTAACCAGCTCCCGCACCTTGTAAGCATCAACTCCGAGACTTTCGCATATGAGTCCCACCTCGTTTGCAAAAGCGACGTTCACGTCTCTGTACGTGTTTTCCACAACCTTGGCCACTTCGGCAGTGAGTGCATCGGTCGGGATGAGCTTTGCCTTCACAATATGACCGTATAATTCCAGGGCACGTTCAGTGCTCTCTTTATCAATTCCTCCCACTATCCTTGGAAGGTCCACTAGATTTTTGATCAAGCGTCCGACCATCACCCTTTCGTAACAAAAAGCCAGAGAGAAATCCTTCCCCGCCTTCATGCCTGAAGACTTCTCCAGGAGAGGCTTCACGACGTTGCTGGTTGTGCCAGGAGCAACGGTCGACTCAATCGCGACGAGTGTCCCGCGGCGCATGTACTTCCCAACATTCGCACTGACTTCTTCCAAAGACTCGCAGTTGGGAACCTTATTCGCATCGACGGGAGTCTGGACATCTATCAGAATCGCCTCCGAATCCCTACAGACGGACACGTCTTCCACGACCCTGAAGCTGCCCTTCTTCACTACGCGCGCCAAGAGTTCAGACAGGCCAGGTTCGTCTCCGCCGTTGGGGTTCCTGCCCTCGTTCAGCCAGTCGATTTTCCAGCCCGAACGCTTAGATCTACGCTGCACACCCACAACGGTGAAGCCCTCAACGTCGGCGAAAAGCGCGGCCACTGGGATTCCGACATAGCCCATTCCTATGACAACGATTTTCCTGACCATGAATAATGCCAAATGTAAGTTGGCTATATCTCGTTTTTGCTTCTTTTCACGGGATCTGACACGAACTCTTCTATGTTCCTTCTGCACCCGTCCGAAGTTTGACGCCAACGGTTTTTGCAAGTCTTTGCAGATCTTCATCGCTCATCCATTCGGTCTTAAGATACTCGCAGATTCTGTCGTCGTTCATTCCTAGTCTTCTTGCCTCCTCAACCGCGTGGCGGTAGGCTTCAATCTCCGTAGGTCTCTCAATGTAAGCGTAGTCACTGTCAAACAGCTCTTTTCCTTCCATAAACTGTCTAACGTGAACCAACTCGTGGATGATGTCGAGATAGATGTCAACGATGTTACCCTCATTCAGATACCGCGCGCCCATTATAAGGTGGCCGTCCAACTCACTTACTCCCATATAACCCCTTATCCCCGCGAACTCGACCATAAGGTTGCTGAGCACTCTCTCGGTTTCTTCACCGAAAACCTCTCTGACCGCAGCAACCTTTTCAAAACCCTTGAAATACCGCGTGAAGGGATACATTGCAATCTTGACGTCGCGGGGTATCTTGACGTTCAACTGTGATTCTATCTCTGTCAGTCCTCCTCTTGGAGCCTATTTTGGAAGAACCCGAATTAGTAAAGTTTATGCTCTTGAAATAGTCTTGACAATGGCGAAAAACCAAGTAGAGGGGTCCGGTTCACTTGTTCCGCATCAAGACTATGTCTCCAGAGGATTTCGATTTTGCAGTTCAAATCACAGAAAAAATGAACTGGGGCCTCACAAACGCAGACTTCGAGTTCATGCTCGAACTTGAGCCTGAGGGCTGTTTCGTCCTCCTCGAAGACTCGAAAAAGATAGGTCTGGCCACGACCGTCAGCTTCGGAACCTTGGCCTGGTTTGGTAACTTAATCGTCACCGAGAGCCACCGAAAAAAGGGGGCAGGCTCACAACTTGTAAAACATTCGATCCAATATTTGACTCACAAGCGAGTAAAAACCATCGGCCTCTACGCCTATATGGATAGAATCCCTTTCTATGAGAGGCTCGGATTCAAACGCGACTCAGAATTCACAGTTCTGAAAGGAAGAGGCTTATCCTTGCCAGTCAAATCCGATGCGAGGAAGGCAGAGAAACAAGACTTGAAAGAAATCATCGAATTCGACAAATCATGTTTCGGCGCGTCCAGAAGAAAATTGCTTGAACCTATAATTCTTGATGCAGACAACCTATGTTACACTTCTGTCGAAGGGAAGCGTATAATCGGTTACGCCGTGGCCAAAGTGTACAGACACATGGGTGAGATAGGACCGCTGGTATGCCGAAAAGGGCGTGAAGACGTAGCCATCAACCTTTTAAGGTCCGTTCTGAGCAGGTTGGAAGGGTATGAGGTTTCAATGTACGTTCCTAGCGGAGAGAGCACAATCCTCAATTTCCTCAAAACGTTAGGATTTACTGAAAGTTCTCGTGTGGTTAGAATGTTTTTCGGATTGTCCGTTGCCAAAGATTGCATTTGCATGGCCGAATCATTGGAGAGAGGTTGAACCTAATGTCAGAGTTGTCAAGAATAATCGTTGAAGATTTTCTAAAGAGTTCATGGTCATGCATCGAAGCTCTGGTTGGAGAGTTGGCTACTTACAAACCGGATCCGGGAAGAAAGATTCGTTTCTTCCACTTCAAAAATGGGCGAAAGAATGAAGCGACGTTTGACAGTGGCCACTTCTTCTTGAGGGCTTCAGTTGAATATTCAAATCCACAGTTAACGGTAGAAGAAGTCCAAGGAATCATAGCTGCCCGTCTTCTCGAAGTCTGCGGAAACCACTTCTACTACTACGGTCTCCACGCTGTCGACGACAAGGACGTTAATGAGATATGTGAGATGCTCAGTGACCCTTCTCAAGGAGTAATAGTTCCGTTCCTGCTTAACACGGACGAGATTGAACCGGACAGGTATTCGATGAACCCGCTGAAGGAGTCCATAGTGAATAGCGGACAGAGTGCGTTTCCGTGCGCCACGGTCAAGACGGAGTCTCTGGAAATTGACCAGAACTTCGCACAAAAGTATCAGGGGTCATTAATTTGTAAGGAAGAAATCGAACTCATAAGCCGTCACCTCAAGACCTGTAACAACAGTTACGTAGACATGGTCGACGCGGTCAAGTATGAACAATTAGAAAAACTCTCCAAAGCCTTCGGAATAAACCTCAGTGTATATTCAATCCGTATGCCCTTGACCGTTCTCGGCGAAGAGAAACCAGACGGGTTGCTGCATCACATAATCAGACAAACCCACGCGGGTTACGAGTCAATCGAATGCGTCTACAAGTGCATGGGACGAAGCATGAAAAACCTAACAACCCTTCTAACCGTCCCGCACTCAAACAAGGGCTATGCCTCCAAACGTGCTGTCAGGGGAAGAATATACTTCGACGGGGCCAAACTCAAAAGCGTGAAAGTCGACTACAAAACAGCCCTGCTCTACCCGAACGCGATTGACCAGGGTGACGTGAGCATAGCAAAAGCCGACGACACTTTCAACGTTGAAGGAGACAAACTCGCGAACTACGACTTCAAAGAGACTCCTTCCTCACCTCAATTCTTCTTATACTCCCTAGCTTCACCTGAGAACGCCGTCCTATGGCACGGAATCGGAGCCTTCGGGGCTTCCGAGCTGCTCAAAAGCTATGCGACCACCCGCGTAGCCTGCGCTAAAGAACTCATACTCAAAGGGCTGAGCGAGAAGTATGGCATTGCTACAAAAATACCCCTACAATTCAATCTTGTCCCAAAATACATGTGGTTCCATCCTATACATAGAAACATAGATGCAAGCATCGGCTGCGTCCAAAACATGAAAGATCTGGCCGACTTAGGGATGAAAATGGAACGCCTCCAAACAGATCAATACATCCGCACCTAACAGCTAAAACTCTGACTTGCTAGAAGCAGGACAAGTCTTGTTCTGGTCGTAGCAAATGGACGCATAACGTTTTTAAGAAACAAGAGAAGAATTCTGACGGTTGACTTTTCATGTTCTTCAAACAGATCAAGTATCGAGGCGACAACTTTTCATATATCATCGCAGACGCTGCGTCGAAAGAAGCGGCAGTTGTGGATCCCAGCTTCAACGTTGACGCAATAATTCTTGTTCTTAAAGACCAAGATTTCAACTTGAAATACATCATTAACACTCACGGCCACCCTGACCACACTGCTGGGAACGAGGAACTCAAATCCGCCTTCGACTCGAAAATTGTTGCCCACAAACTCTCACACGTAAGGCATGATATCAGCGTAATTGATGGGGACAAGATCCGCCTGGGCGCCATTTCAATCGAAATCATTCACACGCCTGGTCACACTCCTGACGGCATTTGCCTACTAGTCGAGGGCAAGCTGTTGACTGGCGACACACTCTTTGTGGGCGAGTGTGGACGAACTGACCTGCCTGGCAGCAATGTCAAGGACATGTACGTCAGCCTCCTGCAAAGAATAGCAAAACTTAATGACAACGTCGAAGTTTACCCGGGCCATGATTACGGGCCATCCCCAAACTCGACTATTGGGAGAGAAAAACAAACAAATTACACTCTGCAACCGCGAACGCTCCAAGAATTCATCCAATTTATGCAAACGCCATAAAATGAGAAGGCAGAGAACAGATCAGAATTGAGTCTGATATGGCTCAACGATGAGGGCTCAGAACGGTTGCTTGGATCTCAAACTTTCGAACTGCAACATTAAAGAACAGGGAGACCATATGACGAAATAAGTGAAGCATAGGGAATAGCGGGTAAGACATGTTCGATAACTCCGTTTCTTTCGTTCTCGAAACCGAGGTTCCCAACAATTACATAGGAAACATGTTGGACTTTATATACCAAAAATACCTTGTGGCCCAGAAACAGCGTTTCACCAACATATCCAGATCCACCGAGAACGGTGAATCTACCCTGAACTACGATGTGATTGACAAGCATGCGAAGCGCAGCCTGGCTGTAACTGTCAATGGCAGCAACCCTCTCAGAATCAAAATAACTCCCGTCAGCGAAGGCGTAACTGAACAAGCTATAGAAGAAGCCAGACAAGACGTCGCCATCGGAGTTGACTATTTTGAGGAGCAAATCCGGCAGAACACCCTTTACTTCGCATGGAGGGAAGGAGAGGAAATAGTTCCTGAAGTTGTTTCCTCAAAGGAGAAGAAGCCTATCAACCGGCTTTTCCTTGAGACCCAGATCCTTCTCTTTGTTGTCTTCACAACCGTCGGCTTGTTCCTGTTCCTATTCCTCTACAGCTTGAGTTACGGCTGGATAGCTCCAATCGCGGTTCTGGCAATTCAGTTAGTCTTCGTTTTCTACTCTAACAGGTTTATCGAGAGGACGGCTGACTGGCGTATAACTCGAGACAACCCTAGCATCCACCTGCTTGAATACCGCGTACCACTGGGGCAACAAGAAAGCTTCAGAAAAAACTATCCTCCTGACAAACTGAAGAACATAAAGAAAGAAGTGTATGAACAAACTATCCTTAAGAAGGGTGAAATAGATTGCGGAACCACCGGTCAAATCTTCAACAAGTACGGTCTTGAATGCAGCCCAGAAAATCTCTCTGCAAAAAAAGTCAACATCTACGAGCTTGTGGAGAAAACTCGTCAGAAGTTCGGTTTCCCAATGCCAAGAGTCGTTGTTTCCAACACGATGCTTCCCAATGCGGCAGCCTCAGGGCCGAGCCCAAGCCGCGGAACCGTGCTCATCACGACAGGACTCTTGGCTCAGCTTAATGAGGATGAAATCATAAGCGTGTTGGGACATGAGTTCGGCCACCTTAAAGGGCGCGATCCGCTCCTTCTCTTCGGCCTGATGTCGGCGGAGTTTCTCTTCCGATTTTACGTCCTTTTGCCCCTGTTTACGTTCTTATTCACCACGTTGCTCTTCCTCGTGTATTTCTGGGCAGTCATGACCCTCATATTCTTTATTGCTAAGTTCTTCGAGGCTCGAGCAGACCTCACTTCGGCCATAGTTATCCGGCAACCACGCGTCTTGGCCGATGCCCTCGAAAAGATAGGCTTCAAACGGCTGCTGTTCGAACGCGTACCCTCCTATCGCATTCAAGAATGGACTAGTTTGGACCCTCACCCGCCCATCTACTTCCGAGTCGACCGGCTCAGAAAACTCCAAGACACAACAAACATAAAACATCCGCTCTTTCAATCGGCTAAAGAAGTGACCAGAGGTTTCATCAACAGCTTATGATGGGCAGAAGAGCTGCACTCAGCGAAACAGAGTTCGATTTGATTCATGCGTCACAGTCTTCTCAGATGTCAACTAGTATCTGTTCTCCTTCTGTTTTCGTCTGATATACAGGTTCAGACTTCTTTGCGGGTCCTTTCATAACGCTTCCAGTTGTAACGTCGAAAATCGAACCATGACAAGGGCATGTTACATTTCCTCCTTTGAGCGTACCGTCCGACAGCATACAACCCATATGAGTGCAACGATTCCCAATGGCATAGAACTTGCCCTCCAGATTGACAACGACAATTTCCTTGCCACCTCCCTCCACGCCAATCATGCCGCCCGGCTCCAAATCCTTCACAAGGGCGACTTTCAAAAACGTCATCCCGGCTCACCTCCTCAATATTCTCTCAACCCAATGACTAACAACCCGAAAAGATCTTATAAAAAACTTCCCGTATTCGCCATGAAACAGGAAAAAGCTTCTATTCCTGCATTTTGACGTAGACCAAAGATGATGTGGCCAGTAAACCTTTTTATAGAAGGCCCACTCTCTAATGGCCTGTCACATTAATTCATGCTTACCAAAGCTTTTGAAAGCTTTCAGAACTTGCATGCAAAATTTTGTGGCAGGAGAAATGAAACATATGCAGATGCAACACTTTAAAGACTTGCCACTGAGTCCGGAAGTAATGAAGGGCATCGAGGAACTTGGATTCACGGATCTTTTTCCAATTCAAGCTCAGGCCATAACTCCATTACTTGAGGGCAAGGACGTAATCGGACAAGCGCAAACCGGCACCGGCAAGACAGCCGCTTTCGGAGTTCCAATGATTGAACGCTTAGACCCAAATGACAAAAGGGTTCAAGGATTGGTCTTGGAGCCAACGCGTGAACTTGCTGAACAAGTCGCAGAACACATGTACCGGTTCGGCAAATATACTGGGTTCAAGGTTCTGCCAGTCTACGGCGGCGAATCTATCCAGAAACAAATACGCACCCTTGAAGCGGGTGTCCAAATCGTAGTGGGCACGCCTGGCCGCATAATAGACCTGATGGAAAGGCGCGTGCTAAACTTGGCACACGTAAGAATAGTCGTCTTAGACGAAGCTGACAGAATGCTTGACATGGGGTTCATCGAAGACATAGAGTACATCCTCTCGAGGGTTCCGACCAACAGGCAGACCAGCCTCTTCTCGGCAACTATAGAACAGACAGTTATGAACGTGTGTCACAGGTACATGAAGAACCCTGAGAAAATACTAGTTAGCAAGGATGAAATAGCTCTGACGCAGATACACCAGTACTACACCGTTGTAAATCCTCACAGCAAATTTGAAAGCCTCTGCGGCATACTCGAAGCAAACCACATAGGGAGAGCCATAATCTTCTGCAAGACCCGAACAGAGACAAGCTTCTTAGCCGACAAATTGAGGGCAAGAGGATACGATGCAAAACCCCTACACGCTGGCTTCACGCAACCGCAGAGAAACTTCGTCATAGACTGTTTCAGAAGGGGAAAGTTAAAGCTGCTCATTGCAACCGATGTTGCGGCAAGAGGCTTGGATATTCAGGGAATCACCCACATAATCAACTACGACGTTCCATTAGACGCCCTGGTCTACTTCCACAGAATCGGAAGGACTGCGAGGATGGGACTGGAAGGCACGGCCATAACGCTGGTGGGCTACGGAGAACTGGGAGAGCTGGAACAGATTAAGGCCTTGACCAAAACTAACATAGAGGAAATCGAATCGAGCTCCGAATTTGCACGGCATTTATAAGGAACCGCGACACATTATAAAAGCGCGGTAGCGTTCTGTTCTTGAATAGGAAACAGCGACACAACGCTACACAAAACAACCAAAAAAACAAAAAGGAGTGATAAAAATGGCAGAAAATCAAAAGACTGTTTTCATTGGCAGGAAACCGGCAATGAGCTACGTACTGGCGATCATCACGAGCCTCTCACAAAGCAACTCTAAGGAAATAACCTTGAAGGCACGCGGACAAGCTATAACGACAGCTGTTGACGTTGCTGAAATCACTAGAAGCCGGTTCTTAAAAGACCTAAAAGTAAGCAAGATCGCCATAGGAACCGAACAGATGCCACCTCGAGAAGGAGAAAACAGTGCAAGAATGGTTTCTACAATGGAAATAACCTTGGCGAAAGAGTAGAAAAACATTGAGAAACAAAGTATCCGTAGGCGAGTATCTCGCCTTTCTTTCTTTAAAATATGAAGTCGACCCGGATCAGCTTTTTCACGCGTTATGTTTGGCGTGGGAGAACCTGAAAGCCACGTGCGGGGAGATCCTCATTCAGTGCCGCAGCAAGACTCAGGACAAAGCGGTGTTCCTGATGACTAAGGACTCCAAAGTTGTCTCTCAGTTTCCAATACCGAAAGAGTTTCTTTTCGACAACGCCAACCCTATCAGGACGTTGCAGAGGGCCGAAATGTTCGGAAGACGAGCGATCAAGAAGCCTGAAACGACATATTGTTTTCAGATAAAGGATTTGAGGGTCGGCATGAAAAAGATCAGTTTGACGGCAAGGGTGTTGGAGATTCCGAAGCCCACTTTTGTTTTTACGAGGTTTGGCAATTATGCTAGTGTCGCCAATGCCTCTGTGGCTGACGAGACGGGGACGGTGAAGCTGTGTTTGTGGAATGAGCAGATAGAAGCCGTTTCAACCGGAGATATGATTCAGATAGAGAATGCCCACATGTCCCTGTTTAGGGGCGAACGCCAGCTGAGGATTGGGAAGAATGGGAAGCTCAGCATCGTTGAGAAAATGGATTCGGCGAAGCTGGAGAACTGAAGGCTAGGAGCCGTTTTTGCTGGTTTAGTCTCTACTTGCGAGTATCACAATATAGTCGGCGGTGTCTGCGCACTGGTCTGCGGCTTGTTCGATGAATTCGATGAGATCATCGAATATTACCATGGCACCGATGTTCATTTGTTGTCCGTATTTGATGAATGAGGCTTTTGTCTTGAGGTAGTCGTCGTCGATTTGATGTTCGATTTCTTCGACTTTTTGGGCGCCTGTTATGGCTTCCATTGGGGCGACGTTGATTTTCTCTATGCAGACGCGGAGGGCTTGTGCACAGTCTACGAGAAGAGAGGTCATGTGGACGGTTCTGTCCAACATCTCCTGTGGTAGTCGAGTGCCGGCGAGCATTTCCATGCATCGTGCAGCGTCTTTGACGTGGTCGGCGAGTGTGTCGAGTCTTTTTACAAGGTGAAGGAGGTCTTCTCGGTAGTCAGCGAACAGTGCTGCGCCCTTGGACAGTTCCTTGAACACGTCGGTTCTAAGCTTGTCAACCTCCTCTTCTTCTTTGAAGAGGTTTTCGATGCGTTGGAGGGCCTCTTTTTCGTTTCCTTCCGACAGGCTTCGCACTGCCTGATTGAGCAGCGTCACGGTGTCGAGGGCCTTCGCGATCTGATCTTGAGCCAGGTCTAGGGCTTTGGTTCGGCGTCGTCTTTCGAACCAGGCGTAACTTCGCTTCTCCATGCGCGTATCTCCGTTAAATAATACTTTTTGCATTCCACTTATAACCTTTCTTAGAATCTCGTAGAGCGTTATCCCGCTTGAGCGCAAGATCGCAATGGCGTACCGTGCCGATCTCCCTTTTGTCTTTACATCCCGTCGTAATGTTTGGGTGTAAGAAATGATGTTGAAAGAGTACTCGTGAATTCTAAATCAACGTCTTCAGCGCAAGATTGTAATCCGTTGTAATGGCGCCTGTAAATAGTGTGTCCCTTGAAATTCGTGCGTGTTTAGTCTATCTCTGCGCGGGTTGGTGCGGTCAGGGCGAGGGGTTGTTCTTTTCTGACAGCCAGTAGGCTTTTTTCTTTCCTTTTTCGGTTATGACGTGTTCTTTCTTGAAGATTGGCGCTTCGCTTTTGTATCTCTCTACGGCTTGTTCAAGGACTGGAAAGATGTTCTGACGGTGGGAACCTGCCACCAAGACGTAGACGAGGTCTTCGCTCGGGCTGAATTCTCCGAGCAGATGGTGTATTTGGACATCCGTTACGCCTGGCTTTTTTCGCAGGTCGCTGCATATTTTCTCCAGCATTTGGTCTGCCTTCTCTTCGTAGGCTTCCAGTTCCAGTTTTTCGACTTTTTCGCCTTTTTTGTCCTCCTCGCGAACCACTCCGATGAAGAGTGCGATTGCTCCAGCCTTCTTGAAGTTGGGTTCTTTCTTGGCGTTGCCTATCAAGTCGGGAAGAGAGAATGTTCCTTTTTGATGTACTCCCGCTCGTTTTGCCATTATTTCACCATGGGCCTGTCTGTGCTGCTTCCACGGGTTTATTCTGTTGCTTCTTGTCCGGCTGTCTTCATGTATTTGCGCATGTCTTCCGGGGTGGCTGAGGGAACCGGCAGGTCTTTCATCGTGTAAAGGCCGGCTGGGGCGTTTATTACTCTTGGAATTGCATTGACGACGACGGCAACTGTTCCTATGTCGCCGTGGACGCAGGGTTGGATTTTCTGGTTGATGTTTGGGACGCCTTTGATTGTTACTGAGTCGTATTCTTCTCTTGCCCCTATGTAGGCTTGGAAATCTAGGTTTATGGCTTCTCTGTTTTTCACTATGCCTTGTGCTTTCTGTTTCAAGCCAGCCACTTTTCCCGCGTCGACTCTTATGTCCTTGCTTTCAACGGCTTTCTTAGCGATGACTCGCTCGACGGATTGCACGTTTATCTTGTCGAGTTTCCATGCGAGGGCGTTGGCGATCATGCTGATGGATTGTTCGAGACCGACGTGTCCTGTGATGTGTTTCTTGGTGATTTTCTTTTGGAATTCTTCCGTGGTCAGTCCTGCTCCTATCTTTTTCTGGAACGGTACGCGTCTCGTCGCCGCGTTCATGATCCTTGTTACTTCGATTTTGTCTATTTTTTCGCATGCCGAAGTTAGTGTTATGACCAGCGTGTCCATGAGAAAGCCGGGGTTTATCCCGGTGCCTAGGACGGTTGCATCGTGCTTCTTGGCCAGGGCGTCGAGTTTTCTTGCGAGTTCTGGTTCGGAAACGTATGGGTATGAGAGTTCTTCGCAGGTTGATACGACGTTGACGCCTTGTTTTAGGATTGAGGCTATCTGAGGGTACGTGTCTTTGAGGAAGGATGAGGTTGTGTGGATTGCGATGTCCGCCATTGTCCCGTCCCGAAGCGCAGATTCAATGTTTTTTGAAATCTTGGTTCCGACTTTTCGATTCAGTCCTAAGACTTCGCCAATGTCTTTTCCTATCTTGTCTTTGGCCACGTCTACTGCGCCGACTATTTCTACTCCTTCTTTTTCCAGCAAGAACTTGGCGATGAAACCGCCCACAACGCCCATTCCGAACGATATTACTTTTATCTTCTCCATGGTCGTCTGGTCTCCTCGGAGCTTATGTTTTACCGAGGTTGACCATATAAAAGTGTGTCTGGACAGCGTTCGACTTGAATGTTCGTTTAGAACCTTTACGTTTGTAAACTTTTATATCTATGGCATCGCCCACTACTAGAGAGGCCCAATAATTGGAAAGCCCAGTGACCGCTCTTTCCAAAAAGACTCTTGCGAAGATTCTGGACGCTGACAAGCTCAAGTACTGCTTTGAGTGCGGCATCTGTACGGCCAGCTGTTCTATGGCCGAGATGCTTGGAAACGACTACAACCCGCGAGCGCTGCTGGAGCAGGTTTGTCTTAACCCAGAGTCTGTTTTCAACTTGGATGAGCTTTGGCTTTGCGGGTGGTGTTACCGCTGCCAGAAACGTTGCCCTCAAGGTTTGAAACTGCCTGAAATATTCCTCTCGCTTCGATTAATCGCTAAGGAGCACGGCGGCATGAAGGCTTTTGACAGAGCTCTTCAGAAAATAGTTGAGAATGTTCCTCTTCCACTCGTGACGACGCTGGTCTGTTTTCATCCTGAACGCGCTGGGCTAGAGAATGCCAAGGTTCTGGAGAAGATTGAGCAGATGCGCGGCGAATGGCTCAGGGCGAAGAAGCCTGAAAAATCGGGGCGAGCGTCAGAAAAGGTTGCCGTAATCGGTTCGGGACCTGCGGGCCTCACCGTCGCGTACGAGTTGGGCAGAAAGGGTTATTCGATCACGGTGTTTGAGTCTCTTCCTGAACTGGGCGGGATGCTGAGAAAATGTATACCAGAATATCGTTTGCCCAAGAAGATCCTTGCCGAGGAAGTCAAGTTCATAGAAGACTTGGGCGTCGAGGTCAAGACAGGCACAGAGATCGGGAAGGATGTGAGTTTTGAGGATCTGCGAAAGATGGGTTTTCAGGCTGTTTTTGTCGGAGCTGGGGCTCACAAGAGCCAGGGGCTCAAGGTCGAAGGGTGCGACTTGGAAGGAGTGACCGACGCTCTGGATTTTCTGTGGAGTTCGAATTGTGGTAAGAAAACGCGTGTGGGCAAGAACGTTGTCGTTGTCGGGGGTGGCAACGTTGCCATGGACGCGGCAAGAACGGCGAAGCGCAACGGGGCGGAAATGGTGACGGTGCTTTATCGAAGGTCGAGGGATGAGATGCCGGCGAACCCGTGGGAGGTCAAAGAGGCGGAAGATGAGGGCGTGAAGATCGAGTTTTTGGTTTCGCCCAAAAAGGTTCTGGGGGAAAAGGGTAAGGTTTGCGGCTTGGAGTGTGTTCGGATGCAGTTGGGCGAGCCTGACGATTCTGGCAGGAGAAAGGCTGTTACTGCAGAGGGTTCGGATTTCAAGTGGGAGACTGACATGATGGTGCTCGCGATCGGCGAGGCGCCGGACTTGCGGTTCTTGCCGAAGCAGTTTGAGTTAAACGAAGATGGGACGGTTTGGGTCAACCCGGTGACGATGGAGACGAGCGTGCCAGGCGTTTTCGCCGGAGGGGACGCCGTGACCGGCCCTGCCTCGGTGATTGAGGCGATTCGGGATGGGAAGCGCGCCGCGGAGTCTATTGAAAGCCTCCTGGTATCTGAGAGGAGGGTGAGACAGTGACGGAGAAGAAGGAGTCGAAGCAGGAGCAAGAGGAGCAGGTTCGAATCGGAGTCTACGTCTGCCACTGTGGTTTGAACATCGCGGGTTCGGTTGACTGTGAGGAGGTCGCCAAGTATGCGGGAACGTTGCCCAACGTTGTTCTGGCCCAGGACAATCGTTACACGTGTTCGGATCAGGGGCAGGCTGGAATAAAGAACGATATTAAGGAGCACAAGTTGAATCGGGTCGTCGTGGCCTCGTGTTCTCCCCGCCTTCATGAGCCGACGTTCAGGAAAACGTGTGAAGATGCCGGTTTGAACAAGTACTTGTTTGAGATGGCTAACATTCGTGAACACTGCAGTTGGGTTCACCTTTACGACAAGGAGGCTGGTACAGAGAAGGCTAAGGATCTTGTGAAGATGGCTGTGGCCAAGGCTACGTTGCTTGAGCCTGCGGTCGAGGCTGAAGTGCCCATTACTAGAAGGGCCTTGGTCATCGGCGGCGGCGTGGCTGGCATCCAAGCGTCTCTAGATCTCGCTGACACTGGTTACAAGGTGTATCTGGTGGAGAAGGAGCCGAGCATCGGCGGGATGATGGCTAGGATTGACAAGACTTTTCCCACCATGGACTGTTCGATTTGCATTCTTGCTCCGAAGATGTCTGACGCGGGCCATCATCCGAATATTGAGCTGTTGACTAACAGTGAGGTCAGCGAGGTGAAAGGGTACATCGGCAACTTTCACGTGAAGGTGTTGAGGAAGCCGCGTTACGTGACGAAGGATTGCTCGGCCTGCGGAGAGTGCGTGAAGGTCTGTCCAATCGCGGTTCCGAACGAGTTCGACGTTGGTTTGGCGGTTAGGCATGGAATATACACGCCTTTCGCTCAGGCTGTTCCTTCAACTTACATTATCGACATGAACCTGTGCCTCAATAAGGACGGCGTCATCGTGTGCGACAAGTGCGTAAAAGCGTGTGACAGGCAGGCGATAAGCTTCGAGACGAAGCCCGTGACTGAGGAGCTTGAAGTGGGCACGATAATCGTGGCGACTGGAGCAGACGTGTTCGACCCTACTGTGCTGCCTAACCTCGGGTACGGTAAGATTCCCAACGTGATCACATCTCTTGAGTTTGAGAGGCTAATCAACGCTGGCGGACCATCGGGCGGCCATTTGATAAGGCCGAGCGATAGGCAGATTCCCAAGCGTGTAGCGTTTGTTCAATGCGTTGGCTCAAGGTCTGAAAAGACCGGAAAACTGTACTGCAGCAACGTTTGCTGCATGAACACGATCAAGGACAGCCTTTTGATTAAGGAGCATTGGCCAGACACTGAAATCTACGTTTTCTACGTTGACATAAGGGCCTACGGCAAGGGTTTTGAGGACCTGTACAAGCGAGCCAGAAATGCAGGCGTTGTGTTCGTCCGAGGATTGCCGGCGCAGATTGTGGAGGATAAGAAGACGCATAACGTGTGGCTGATAGGCGAGAACACGTTAAGGAACGAAGTTTACAGGATTAACGCTGACATGGCGATTCTGTCGATAGGGCTGGAGGCTAGGAAGGACAGCGAGACGATTCAGCGGTTGCTGACGCTCTCGAGGAACCAGGACGGTTTCTTCTTGGAGGCACATCCGAAGCTCAGACCTGTCGACGCTGCTACGGGCGGCGTTTTCTTCGCCGGTTGCGCCGAGTCTCCAAAGGACATAAAGGACAGTGTGACACAGGCCAGCGCGGCTGCGGCTCGAGCAGGCATACTCATGGCGAAAGGGCACGTGACGGTTGAAGCAATCACGCCCATCACGTTTCCTGAAAAGTGCAAGGCCTGCGGACTCTGCGTGAAGGTCTGCCCTTACAATGCCATCAGTTTGAACAAGGATTTGAAGAGGGTTGAAATCATCGAGGCGGCATGCGGCGGCTGCGGCACGTGCGCGGCCGAGTGCAACTTCGGTGCTTTGACTCAGAAGCACTTCACGGACGAGCAGATAATTGCCCAGATAGATGCGATTACTGAGAATGAGCCTGAGAAGAAGATCGTCGCTTTCTGCTGCAACTGGTGTTCGTATGCAGGCGCGGACTTTGCCGGAGTTAGTCGTATGCAATATCCACCTAACGCGCGGATTATAAGGACGATGTGTTCTGGACGTGTTTCTCAAAAATTTGTCGAAAGGGCTTTCGCGCGTGGCGCCGCCACTGTGCTCGTGTCCGGCTGCCACCTAGGCGACTGTCATTACATCAACGCGAACTACCAGACGCAGAAGCGGATGGAGCGGTTGTGGAAGAAGATGGAGCAGAGCGGTTTGGACAAGCAGCGTCTGCAGCTTCTGTGGGCTTCTGCGGCCGAGGGCGAAAAATTCGCGTCAAAAATGCGTGAGATGAAGACGATAGTGGACAAGGTTAAGCTTGAGGAGATCGAGAAGGGCAAGAAGGTTTTTGCAAAAGTTTTGGAGGGCGACTAGTATGCCAGAAAGGATTCGACATGCCCCGCTTGACCTGGAAAAAGTCAAACCTGCAAAAATGGAGATCCATCTCATCAAGGATGAGTGCAAAGGATGCGGCTACTGCATCGAATACTGTCCCAAGAAGGTGTTGGAACAGTCGGACGAAATAAATGCCAGGGGAGTTCACCCTCCCAGAATCGTGGACGAGAGCCAGTGCATTAACTGCAGCTTCTGCAGCATAGTCTGCCCGGACTTTGCGATTTTCGTTACTGAGAAGAAGAACAAGGAGGAGAAGTGAAATGCCCAAAGCGAAGAGTGCGTTAACTGGCGCCCATTTCCTGAACGGCGACATCGCCTGTGCCGAAGGCGCAATAGCGGCTGGATGCAGGTTTTTTGCAGGTTACCCGATTACGCCAGCAACAGAGATCGCCGAACATCTGTCTATGAGAATGCCCGAATTTGGCGGAATCTACATTCAGATGGAGGATGAGATTGCGTCGATGGCGGCCGTCATCGGTGCTTCTTATTCCGGTTTGAAGGCCATGACCGCGACTTCGGGGCCTGGTTTCAGCCTCATGCAGGAGAACATAGGGCTTGCCGTTATGACGGAGGCTCCGTGCGTGATCGTGGACGTTATGCGAGGCGGTCCGAGCACTGGGCAGCCGACCTTGCCCGGACAGCAGGACGTGATGCAAGCCAAATGGGGTTCGCATGGCGATTATGGCATAATAGCTCTTTCGCCCAGTTCGGTTCAGGAGATGTTCGATTTAACCGTTGAAGCCTTCAACCTTTCTGAGACTTACCGCGTTCCGACCCTGCTGATGGGCGACGAGATAGTGGGTCACATGTGGGAGAAAGTGGTCATTCCTCCTCCCGACAAGATACGAATTGTAAACAGAAAGAAGCCGAACGTTCCACGAGAGAAGTATCTGCCGTTCAAGCCTGACGAAAATCTGGTGCCGTCCATGGCCTGTTTCGGCGAGGGCTTCCGTTTTCACGCGACGGGTTTGACGCACAACGAACACGGTTATCCGAGGACCACGAGTTCCGAGGTTCAGTCTCAACTCGTTCATCGTCTGGTCGACAAGATTCAGAAGAACGCGGACAAGATAGTCAGGGTTGAGGAAGTTATGCTTGAAGACGCCGACATCGTCGTCGTCGCTTACGGCATTGTTGCCCGTGCTGGGCTGAGCGCGATTAGAAAGGCTAGAGAGAAAGGCATCAAGGCAGGATTGTTGAGGCTGATAACACTGTGGCCCTTCCCGGAAAAACAGGTTGCTAAAGCAGCGCAGAGCGCTAGGGCGATTGTTGTGCCAGAGATGAACTGTGGGCAGATGGTCCGAGAGGTTGAGAGAGCTGCAAAAGAGACCCCTGTTGCGTTTCTCTCAAAGTTGGGGGAGGATCCTCACACTCCACTGGAGATTCTTGAGGTCATAAGGAGGAGCAAGTAGATGGTTCAAGAAAATGTTCCGCCGGTCATTTTGCATCCGTTTTCGAAGTATCTGAGAGAAGATATGATGCCGCACATCTGGTGTCAGGGTTGTGGCAACGGTGTATTGTTGAACGCTTTCGTGCACGCGTTGGATGAACTTCAAACGGACTTGGACAAGTTGGTCGTCGTTTCAGGCATTGGCTGCATCGGAAGAAGTGCTGGGTACATGAACACGGATTCCTTCCATACAACACATGGTCGTGCCCTACCCTTTGCAACAGGAGTCAAGTTGGCAAACCCTGAGTTAGAGGTCGTCGTCATAAGTGGTGATGGTGACCTCTTCGCTATAGGAGGAAACCATTTCATTCACGCGGCCAGGAGAAACATCGGCATCAAAGTGCTATGTGCAAACAACCTGAACTACGGCATGACTGGAGGTCAGCAGGGCCCCACCACGCCGCTTGACTCGGTGACCACCACAAGCATGTACGGGAACATCGAGCATCCGTTCAACCTTGTCCACTTGGCGGCAGCCTCGGGCGCCACCTACGTGGCCCGCTGGACATCTTTGCACGTGCGCAGGTTGACGCAGTCTATCAAGAAGATGCTGCAGAAGGAGGGCTTCTGTTTCATTGAGATGCTCTCACCTTGTCCTGAAATCTATGGCCGCTACAACAAGATGCGGTCGGGCCTCGAAATGATGGGCTGGTTCAAAAAGGCCTCAGTTGTCGAAAACTTTTCAGATCCGTCGAAGGCCGATATCACTGCGGACAGGATAGTCGTTGGCGAATTCGTTGATATCAATAAGTTGAGCTACGAGAAGATGCTGCACGAGAAGATTTCAAAGATAAACGAAAAGGCGATGGAAAAGGTGAGTTAGCATGAGAGTCGAGGTTAGGTTCGCAGGCTTCGGAGGCCAGGGAATAATCAAGTCTGGGATAATCGTGGCGGCAGCGGCTTCCATACACTCAGACAAGAACGCTGTTCAAACGCAGTCTTACGGTCCTGAGTCGCGTGGGGGAGCGTGCAAGTCCGAAGTCGTGATTTCTGAGGAAGACATTGATTTCCCGAAGGTTGTCGAGCCCGATGTGTTGGTAGTGATGTCGCAGGCCGCTTACAACGATTACGCAGATGACGTTAAGCCTGGGGGCACGGTGATTCTGGATCCCGACATGATTCCGCGCCGGAAGGAAATGAAGGGCCTAAGGGTCTATCAAGTTCCCGCAACGAAGATTGCGGAGGAACTGGGAAGAAGAATAGTTGCAAACATCGTCATGTTAGGCGCGTTCACCGCCATCACCGAGCTGATGGATGAAAAAGCGTTGAAGGAGTCTGTCAAGGAAAACATTCCCAAGGGAACTGAAGAGTTAAACCTGGCAGCCTTCGACAAGGGATTCGAATACGGAAAGACCTTCAAAAACTAGGTTTACGCGCTCTGCTGAACTTGCGGTTGGGACGCGACAGATACTACTTTTGAGCCCCTGACGCCTACGTGACGCAGTGGAGCGATTTTTTTTGCGTCGTTGTATATGTCAGACGCTATTTTTCCGAGAACGATTTCCTGTGCGAGCTGATCCATCGTGAGGGCGGAGGCTTTTTCTTTCATTATCTTGTCCATTATGGCGCGCAGGATCTTTTCCTGTGATGTTTTGATTCTTGAGAGTGTAAAAGCGCTGACAGCTATTCTCAAGGTGTACCCGTCTTTCGTCGTGACCTTGAACAGGCCGTCAACCTTCGTTGTTCTGCGTCTCACTAGGCTTCGCAGGTAATCCCGCGAGTATTCATGCCCCTTAAACATTGTCTTAGCCGTTTTGCCGTCGATTTCGGTTATCTGGAAGCGCATCTTCAGGTACTGGTGGGCAAAATCGTTCGTAATGTCGTAAAGCGTCGAGTCGATTACTCTTCCGATGAGTTTCTCCGGTTCATCAGCAGGGACTCCGCCAAGCTCGACGTTTCCAAAGTAGGGTGGAGCCGTTACCATGTACCACTGCTTGCTTCGCCACTTGTCGCGCACTTTCTTCGTTTTTGAAGACACTGTTATCCTCCGGGTGCAGCTTGAATGTTCACATCAGACTATTAAAAGTTTTACCGTTTGTACGTTATTTTTTCGATACCGCCCATGTATTTTCTCAGGGCTTCGGGAACCGTTATTGATCCGTCTTCCTGCTGATAGTTTTCGAGGATGGCAACGATTGTTCTTCCTGTTGCGAGGGCTGTTGAGTTCAGGGTGTGGACGAAGCCTTTGGGTGCTTCCCCTTCTTTTTCTCTGTACTTGATGTTTAATCTTCTGGCCTGATAGTCGGTGCAGTTACTGCAAGAAACCAATTCTCGATAGGCGCTCTGCGCCGGCATCCACGCTTCAATGTCGTATTTTTTCGCGGCCACGGTTCCGATGTCGCCCGTGCACACGTTCACAACACGGTACGAAAGCCCGAGTTTCCGAACAATCTCCTCAGCGTTGTGTATCAGTTCTTCATGGATTTTCCACGAGTCTTCAGGCTTGCAGAACACGAACTGTTCAACCTTGTTGAACTGGTGCGTTCGAAAAATCCCCTTCGTGTCCTTGCCATGCGCCCCTGCTTCTTTCCTGAAACAGGGGCTAAATCCTACAAGTTTGAGAGGAAGGTCTTCTGCTCTCAGGACTTCGTCCATGTACATTGACGCCATAGGGTGCTCAGCGGTCGCGATGAGGTACAGGTCTTCGTTTTCAATCTTGTAGAGCACGTCTTCGAAGTCGCTCAGGGCGACTGCTCCTTCGTAGGGTTTGCGTCTGATAAGAAAAGGCGGCTCGATTGGCTCGTAGCCCTTCTTGCTCATTTCTTCCAGGGCGAAGCTGATGATGGCGTTGTCGAGGAAGACGGCTTCGTTCTTGAGATAGAAGAATCTTGCTCCGGCGATTTTTCCCGCCCTCTCGATGTCTATGATGTCAAGGTTAAGGCCTAGGTCTATGTGGCCTTTTACTGGAAAACTGAACTTGGGTGTCTTGCCCCATTTTCTGATTTCAACGTTATCGTTTTCGTCCTTGCCCACGGGCACGGTTTCATGGAGCAGGTTTGGCAGGCGCATCAGCAGGTCGTGCACCTTCTCTTCCCATTCGCTGACGTGCCCTTCGAGAGTGCTGATTTCATTATCCGTTTTTTTTGCCTTGGAGATTTTGTCAGCGGCGTCTTCACCCTTTTTCTTCGTCGTGGCTATCTCGGCGGTTATCTGCTTTCTCTCGTGGCGAAGCTCGTTCAGTCTGGTTAAGCCTTGCCGCCATTGTTTGTCATAATCGATTAGGCTCTCGAGCATTTTCTCGTTTCCAGGATCTCCCCTCTTCTTCAAATTGTTCCTTATAGAGTCTGGGTTTTCCCGAATGAGCTTGATATCAAGCATTTTCCGTCACTTGCAACCTTTACCGTTAGCCCCGAATCGTCTATTTAACGTTGCGATCGAAATTGCACGGGAACCGAACAATGTTTCAGAGGGCCGGTAACTCTTCAGATGCGTCGTCAACGCGATATGAACGGCGCGCGCGGGCGAATTAGATAATTCGGGGAAGTGCTGAATGGGCTTTGTTTTTTGTTGAAACTGTTGGAACGTGAAGTGGCAAAGAGTCTTAACATGTCTGCTGGTTGTTGACGGCAATTGTATCATCGGCTCTTGTGCGCTTGTCGATGAGTTTGGAGAGGTTTGAGCAGGTGTAAGAGCAAGCTGGACCGAAGCCGTTGTCTTGTCTTCACCATCATTAAACGGAATAATCCTGAAATCGTCCTGAAGACGGGCACTTGTACAGTGAGTTTGCATAATGTTATGAGTGAGTTTCGAGTCTGAACAGAGCCTGCTGGAAGCTTCTATTGCATAACACAGCCTCCGCACAGCCTAATTCCGAAAAAACTTTTTTCTCGAATCAAACCTCGCGCCAAACCTAAGCGCGCGCTGCCCTGTGTTATGTCCAAAAACATCGCTGAAGACTCGTGGAGCTTTTTTCCTGTGGAAACTCAAGCAACGTTCGTTGTTCGTTTCGTGTGCGTTAGCTATAAAAGGCAAAGGTTTGCTATTATGAATGGTTGAAGCTTGGGAATCATGAGTGAAGTATCTGAAAGTGGCAAGCCGGTTTCGCCTGAGAAACTTTTGATTGATGATCCCTCCAACTTTCTGTTTCATGCCGCTTTTCTCACTTATTCTGAAGCGTTTGACAAGACTGTTGATCCTGAGGGTAAGAAACAACTCAATGACAGCATCGTGGCTCTTCAGCAGAATCAAATAGACTGCCAAACTTTCTACAGGAATATCAGTCGCTTCCGAGAAGATAATGGGACAGCCCCGCGCACCTTCGGCCGATTGCAAATCAAGACGCAGAGAAAACGAGAGTGGCGCAGACAAACGCAGAAACACGAGAGGATCGAGCGGCACAAGAAATAGACGACTTCCAGCAATTAGCATCCGTGAAGTCTCGAATATCGAAATTTCATGACAAGGCTCATGGGTGAGAGATTTGGAAGCTTGGAAAACTGTCTTGAAAGGAGACTCAACGGAGTGGCTGTTGGGTGAAGAAAATCCTTCCGTGCGTTACTTCACTTTGCGTGACGTTTTAGACAAGAGCGAGAACGATCCAAAGGTAAAGAAATCCAGAAAGGCGATAATGCAGATCGGCCCCGTTCCCAAGATTTTATCCAAACAGAAGAGCGATGGCTACTGGGGAGTTGCTGAAAATTTCTACCGTGGCAAATACAAGTCGACAGTTTGGCAGCTCATGGTTCTGGCAGAGCTTGGGGCGGATCCTGACCACGAGCGAGTGAAAAGTGCTTGCGAATTCATTCTCGAGCATTCCCAAGATATTGAGAGTGGCGGTTTCAGCTACATGAGCGCTTCAACTGGCGGAGGAGCGCATGGCAAGGTGTTACCGTGTCTCACTGGAAATATGATTTGGAGTTTGATCAAACTCGGCTATTTGAAGGATGCAAGAGTTCAGAAAGGAATAGACTGGATAGTCAAGTATCAGAGGTTTGATGACGCAGTGAAAGAGGCGGCGAGTGGGTGGCCTTACGACGGACATGAAAGGTGCTGGGGCAGACACAGCTGTCATATGGGTGTGGTGAAGGCGTTGAAGGCGTTAGCAGAAGTCCCCGCCGATGAAAGATCCGAAGATCTGCAACGTGCTATTCGGAAGGGAACTGAATACTTCCTCCTGCATCACGTGTACAAGAGAAGCCATGACTTAACGCGTGTTTCTAAGCGAGAGTGGCTGCAATTTGGTTTTCCGCTGATGTGGAACACAGACGTCTTGGAGATAATGGGCATCTTGACGAAGCTGGGTTGCCGTGACGAACGCATGCAGGAAGCTGTGGATCTAGTGGTTTCAAAACAAGATCGCCTCGGCAGGTGGAAGCTCGAAAGAAGCTTCAACGGCCGCCTACAAGTAAACATTGAACAGAAGGGCAAGCCGAGTAAGTGGGTCACTCTGAACGCCCTAAAGGTTCTGAAGCAATTCTGCATCTAACCTAGGAAGCACTGAAATAGTACGAAGGCTGGTTCGACCATACAAACGCGTGCTCGACTTTTCTTTTGTTGATCAAGATGGAAATACAGACTTTCTGAAACCAAAGAATACAGCTTTTCTCGAACGGCGTCTAAGCAACCTGAATAGAGCGCGCGCGGCTATGGAAAATTAGCTTAGGTGCCATTCTTGGATAAGCATCCGTTTTCGTCAGGTTTTTGTGAAGCTGTATGTGTGTTTTCCCTTTTTCAAGAGTCGGAATAGACTCTGGCTTGTAATTTTGGAAGTTATTTCACCTTCGTTCAAATGGTGGTCGCTGAAAGATAGTATACCTTCAGGTTTCAGGATTCGGTGCAATTCTGTCAAGACTGAGTCTTGATCCTCTAGGTCGTGAAAGACATCGTAGAGCAGCACAACGTCTATGCTGTTGTCGTGCAGTCCAGTTTTGCAGTCAGAAAAATATAGTTTCTACGTTCTGAAGTTTCTTCTTTGCAGTAAGTCTCTTAACCATTTCAAGGGCGACGGGCATCACATCTAAAGCGTACAATCTGCCGTTTTCTCCTATCAGCTCGGAAACGGGAGCGATGTAGCCTCCAGGTCCACAGCCGTAGTCGAGCACCTTGAAACCTCCCTTAATCCCGACCTCTTTCATTACTTCCATGCGGGGTCTTAGCCTGTCTCGAATTCTGAATTCCAAAGCCATGAGTTTAAACCACAAGTCTGACAATGCCTACTTCCCCCTCGTGCAGCATACTTGCCTAGGGCGTTCGTCATAATTTTCTGGGGCAATATTCAAGTTAGCATTGTTCATTTCGTTTTGCCTCTGAATCACAATAGGATGGTCATCATAATTAGATATTCTGGATAGAAGTGACCAAAGAAATGGTCACAGCAAGCAAGTCAATAAAGGTTAGCAAGCGCACGATTATATCAGGGAAAGAACCAAACGCTGGTTGGAAAAACGGATTTTAGGAACGCGCACGGTTGTGATTTGAGTTTCAGTTTTCTGTTCTATGGCGACTGGGTTTTTTTCGCAATATGATCAATTACAGCAATGCGAGGACACGTACGGCACGTCTAAGTGTGCCCATCTGCATAGTCAACGTCCTTTTTGAGGTTTCGAGACGTAAGACTTTTGTTCTGAGATTATGAACAAGAGTGTGGGCGGTTAGAATGTCTGAGACGAGACTGCTGAGAGATTTATCTAACGCTTTTGGGCCCTCGGGAAACGAGGAACAAGTCCGTGAAATTTTGAAGACAGAGCTGCAACCGTATGCCGACGACGTTAGGGTGGACAAGCTTGGAAACATTCTCTTTTTCCATAATGGACAGGAGAGTTCTCCCAAGATCATGTTGTCAGCGCACATGGACGAGGTTGGAGTCATGGTTACCTTCATAGAGAATGAAGGTTTTCTGCGTTTTCAGGCTCTCGGCGGTATTCCCAACAACACTTTGCCAGGGCAGAGGATACTGTTTCGAGGAGAAGAAAAGGAGCTTAGAGGAATCGTGGGGACTAAGCCGCCGCACATCATGACGCCTGATGAACAGAACAAGGTTATTCCTGTCGAAGATCTCTTCATCGACATAGGGGCCGAAAGCATGGACGCTGCTAAGGCTAAAGGTGCCGACATAGGCATGATGGGAGTTTTTGATGTGGAGTTCACCGAGTTGGGTGAAGGTTACGTCAGAGGCAAGGCCTTGGACGACAGGGCGGGTTGCGCCGTGCTTGTGGAAGCGTTTAAGGTCTTGAAGGATTCGTCCTGCAATTTTGTGGCTGTGGGCTCCGTGCAGGAAGAGCTAGGAATGAGAGGTGCACGCACTGCGGCATGGCAGGTAGACCCCGATTACGGGCTAGCTTTGGAGGGAACGTTTGCAGCCGACGTGCCCGGCACGAGACCCGACAGAGCTTCGGCGAAGCTGAAGGGCGGGCCTGTGATTACGATTATGGACAGGACGGTGTTCACCGATCCTGCCGTGCTCAAAACATTGACGAATGTTGGAAGGGAGAAGGGTATACCCTTCCAGTTCAAGAAGGTGCCTGTTGGAGGAACTGACGCAGGTGCAATCCATCTTACAAAGGCAGGCGTGCCAAGCGGAACTGTCGCGGTGCCCTGTAGATACATTCATGGGCCGGCGGCGATTGCACATGTCGACGACGTTAAAAACACCGTTTCTCTAGTAACAGAGTTCGTAAGAAGCATTTCAGCAAGGCAAAAAACAGGCTAGCGCTCAAGGGGCTTGCGCAAATCCTTGATTTCCCTGCTCTTGCATGCTTAACGGTTGGCCGGTTTCTTCATCAGGTATTCATGCATTGCTTTTGCGGCTTTTTTGCCTGCGCCCATCGCGCTTATGACTGTGGCTTCGCCTGTCACTATGTCGCCTCCTGCGTAGACGCCGTCGATGTTGGTTTTGCCGTTTTCGTCTGCCACTATGGTGCCCCATTTTGTGACGGCTAGTCCTTGTGTTGTGCTTTGTATTATCGGGTTGGGTGTTCTTCCAATGGCGACTATGACCGTGTCAACATCCATAACAAACTCGGAACTCTTGGCTGGAACGGGTCTTCTTCTGCCTGACTCGTCTGGTGGTCCGAGGTCCATGCATATGCATTCCATGGCTTTTACCCAGCCCTTGTCATCGCCGATGAACTTGGTTGGGTTAGCTAGGAACTTGCATGTTATTCCCTCTTCCTCTGCATTTTCCACTTCTTCGCGTCTCGCCGGCAATTCTTCTCTAGAACGGCGGTAGACGATGCAGACTTCTTCGGCGCCCAAGCGCAGTGCGGAACGGGCTGAATCCATTGCAACGTTGCCCCCGCCAATGACGGCCACCTTCCTGCCGATTCTAATCGGCGTGTCACACTCTGGAAAGGTGTAGGCTTTCATCAGGTTGACTCGTATCAGAAATTCGTTTGCAGAGTAGATGCCTCCAAGGTTTTCCCCTGGAACTCCTAGAAACTGGGGCAAACCTGCCCCGGTTCCGATGAAAACTGCGTCGAAGCCTCTCTTGAGCAGTTCAGGAATGGTGAATGTTCTTCCGATGATGCAGCTTGCGCGGATCTCCACGCCGAGTTTCTTGACATAGTCCGCTTCGGCCTCAACGATCGTCTTGGGCAAGCGGAACTCGGGTATTCCATACATGAGCACTCCACCCGGACGATGCAACGCTTCAAAAATAACAACCTCATGCCCCAGTTTCACCAAGTCTGCAGCCGCGGTGAGACCAGCGGGACCGGCGCCTATGATTGCAACGCGCTTGCCAGTGGCTGGAGCCTTTTCCGAGCATGCGATTCCCGTCTTTCTTTCCCAATCGGCGAGGAACCTCTCTAGGCGGCCTATGCTGACAGCGTCGCCTGCCTTGCCGAGCAAGCATACGTTTTGACACTGTTCCTCCTGCGGGCAGACACGGCCGCAGATGGCAGGAAGACAGTTCTTGTCCTTGATCTTCTTTATTGCGGCGCCATAGTCTTTTTCTCTCATCGATTTGATGAACGCTGGAATGTTAACCTCAACTGGGCAACCCTGCACACACTGAGGTTTCGGGCACTGTAGGCAGCGGCCCGCTTCTGCTAGGGCCTGTTCCTCGTTGTAGCCGAGGGCAACTTCGTTGAAGTTTCTTCTGCGGGCTTCAGGTGCCTGTTTTGGAATCTGGACAGCTTGCTTCTGAAGCTTGGGTTTTGCCTTGGGCTCACTCATGGTGGGCGCACCTCTTTTCTTGCAGCCGTTGTAACGCTGCTTTTTCCTCTGACATGTAGGCCGTTTGTCTCTTCAACAATTCTCCGAAATTCACCATGTGAGCGTCAAACTCGGGGCCGTCCACGCATGCAAACCTTGTTCTATCGCCCACGCTTACTCTGCACGCGCCGCACATGCCCATGCCGTCGACCATTATAGGGTTCAAACTCACGATGGTTTTGATGACGTATGGCCTCGTCGTTTCTGCGACAGCCCGCATCATAACGGTAGGGCCTATCGCGTAAACAACGTCAAAATGGTAGCCCTTCTCAATCAGCATCTTCAAGACATCGCTGACGAACCCCTTGTGCCCCTTCGATCCGTCATCGGTCGAGATGTGAAGCTCGTCAGAAACTCTTTTCATGTCATCCTCGAGTATGAGTAACCCTGCTGTCTTTGCCCCCACTATCGACACAACCTTGTTGCCAGCCTGCTTGAAGCCTCTGGCAATCGGAAACGCAGAGGCAGTGCCCACTCCTCCGCCTATGACACACACGGATCCGAACCTCTCTATGTCACTGGGATTCCCCAGGGGACCCAGAACATCAAAAATCACGTCCCTAACGTTGAGCGCACCTAGTTTTTCGGTTGAGACTCCAATCTCAAGAAAGATCAGAGTGATAGTACCTTTCTTCTTGTCCCAGTCCACGATCGTTAAGGGAAATCGCTCGCCATTCTCGTCGATTCTCAGAATGACGAACTGGCCTGGCTGAGCTTTTTGAGCTATCTCGGGCGCTTCGACTTCAATCGATTTGATTTTCGGGGCTAACTCTTTCTTTGAAACGATTTGATGCATGTCCGAGTAAACCCTCTGACAGTCTTGTACGAAGAAGAATCCTAAAAGTATACATGCAAATATAAGAGTTTAGGGACAAGAAACCAAAACATTCCTTTCTCAAAGTGGACACATGCGTATTTGGCATCTCATTTCTCGTGATAATACGGTCTTCTAATAAAGCCGTAGGCCTCCAGTGCAGCCGTTATGCCCTGCCCAACTGCCGTTCCCACCTGTTTGATAGGATGGTTTGTCACGTCTCCGGCAGCAAAGACGCCTTCCAAATTCGTGTGTTGCAGGGCGTCCGTTATGATGTAGCCGTCTTGATCTAACGTCACGCCCGCGTCCTTGACTATTTTGCTGTTAGGGTCTTCGCCCACTTGAATGAAAACTCCGTTAACGGGCAATTCTCTGGTTTCGCCGGTTTTTTTGTCGATTAGCTCGACTTCTTTGACGACTTTGTCGCCACGTATCTCCTTTATTTCTGTGTTCCAAAGAATCTCAACGTTCTTCGTGTTCTTCAGACCTTGGGTAAGGGCTTCTTCGCAGCGGAAGGCTTCTCTCCTGTGAACAATCTTGGTGTCAGCCGCTATGCCCGCCAAGTAAAGAGTTGTCATCGCCGCTGAGTTTCCACCGCCCACCACGAGAACGTTTTTTCCTCGGAAGAAAGGTCCGTCGCAGATTCCGCAATAGCTAACCCCTTTTCCCCGAAATTCATTCTCACCGGGAACGCCCAGCTGGCGATAATGGCTGCCAGTGGCAACCAAGACTGCTTTGGTCTCATAGACTGCCTTCAGAGTTTGAACACGCTTCTTCTCACTCCTAAGATCAAGGCTAACGACCGCTTCGAGCTCATTCAGAGTAACTCCCACACTTTTGGCATGAGCAACCATCTTCTGCGCGAGCTCGATTCCAGTAACGCTTTGAAAGCCCGGGTAATTCTCAACCATGGGCGCGTCTGCTTCCGTGCCTCCAGCCAACTTTTCTTCCAGAACAACTGTCTTGAGGCCGCTTCTCACACTGTAAATTCCAGCCGACAACCCAGCGGCACCAGCACCAATGATGACAAGCTCCAAATCATCCATCTTGAATGTCCTCGCTGATTCATATTGAGGAGGGCACATATCAATTATTCTCTTGCCCGTGCAAACGAAAACCAACACTAGAACGTACGCTCAAGGCGGCGTTGCGGTCCTGTGTTTGAACTCTGGAATGCTAAATCATGGAGCGATGCATGTTGGGTATGTTAGTAATTGATTTCGGGTTTTTCTTTTTCTTCGCATTTTGCAAGCAACATCAGTATCTCGTCTATGATGTGCTTGTCTTTCACGGAGACCGCAAGTGTTCTTGCTTCTTCAAGTTTATTCTGGGCGGTCTTCCAGAGTTCCGCGTACATGTTCCATTTTGCAGATTCAACCAAAGACTCAACCTTGTGAGGTCTGCGTCGCCGCTCATCTTCCCCTATCACTACGTGAATCATAGTATTTCCCACCCTAGTCTTCCCAGTGGCCGTATTCCACCACGAAATCATCAACCTCCTACCGAATATAACGTTTCTGTAAGATCCATCTAGAACAAAGTTCCAATCCCTCGTCCGCCAGTCAGAATGGAATGCATGTATTTCTAGATTCGGTTCTAGTTGTAATACGGTGTGGATGTACATTTCGATTTTCTGTTCATGGATAGGATGGGGGCTCAAGTGTGCGCTGACAGCCCCTCCCCCGGGTCTATGATATGATCCAAATATGAACCGCTAGAACAACGATAATCTAAGCGTCAATTAACAGTTGATTAAAAGTGCAGAGCGGAGAACGCCCGACTTGGCTCTCTCTTGTTTTCTCATAGGTCACGATTTCAATTGAAGATTTAAGTATAAGTTTGGGAGACAATTTATTATGAAAGGGAAACTTGTTTTTGTGCTTTGTTTGCTTTTGTTGCTGTCTTGTTTGTGTTTTGCGAGGTTTGCCCAGCCTGAGGCGAAAGCATCCAGTAGCTTACCAGTTCATAACCTTAACACAGGGTTGAACTACTCGACAATTCAAGAAGCGATAGATGCAAACGAAACGTTGAACGGACAAACGATACTTGTTGATGCTGGCGAATACAACGAAACCGTAGTCATAGACAAGTCCATACAATTAATAGGAGAAAATAGTAGTAATACTGTCATTAACGCCACATATGACACCCCGCCCATTCCCTCTTCCGTTAACCTACTCGATGCTCTCGTAAACATAACGGCTAGTAACGCAGAAATATCTGGATTCAATCTAGCATGGGGCTGGTATTTCGTTGGAATCTCTGCAAGCACCTGCTCTAACATCACCATCACAGACAACAAGATAACCCAAGCTGGGCAAGCCATCAGTTTGACAAACGTCACCCAAAGCACCATAGCTGGAAACGTGTTAATCGGAATGGGTCTTGAAGGAAATAACCTCTTTACACTCGGTTCTTGCTCTGAATGCATCATCGATGGAAACACGATTGAAGGTTCAACCTACCAGGGGATGACCTTGTACTCGTCTAACGACAATGCAATTTATGATAACCTGATAGCTTACAACACATATGGGATACAATTTGGCGGTTCAGATAATGGAAACACAATATACCACAACAATTTTGAAGGAAACTATTTTCAAGTATTTCCAAACATCACTGGAGGAACTAACGGCAATTACTTCAATGAAAGTTCTGAGGGAAATTACTGGAGCGACTACATTGGCAAAGACATTGACCAAGACGGGATTGGCGACACGCCTTATTGGAAACTCGATTATTATCCACTTATGGGACCGTTTGAAGAGTTCTCTGCATCAAACTGCGACGTAAAGACAATCAGCAATTCCACAATATCTGATTTCCAGTTCAACGGTACTGCTGTGCTCTTCAATGTCAGTGGCGAGAACGGCACAACGGGCTTTTGCAGAATAAGCATTCCAACACCCCTAATCAACGGAACCTTAGCAGTTTCGGTCAATGGAACAAAGGTGCCCTACGCCCTTCTACCAGAGTCTAATAGCACGCAAAGCATTCTTTACTTCACCTATCACCATTCAACACAACAGGTTGTCGTAGCCCCAGAGTTTCCATCGATTCCAGCCACGATGCTTTTCATGTTATTAACACTATTTGCAGTCGTAATCACCAAAAAGAAAGCAATGCGGTACAGAATCCACTAGTCAAGCTGAAAGAGGCACAAAACAGACCGCTTTATCTAACGGCGAACACTCGTTCTTTCAGCCATACTTATTGTCATCTGATTGTTTCGATGTCAAGACTTTGGTCATTTTTTCCATTGGTATTTCTAACTAATGACTTTCCTGAACTGGTATAGTGTTGCGCTTAAAGTCACAACTGCTACGAGTCCGATTACTCCCCATGCGGGCAGTATTGTGCGCCAATCATAACCGTTGATCATTAGAGCTCGGCTGGCGTTAACGGCGTAGCTTACAGGATTAAACATCGAAACGTCTGACACCCATGTGGGTAGGAAACTGATTGGGAACAGTGCTGGGCTTAGGAAAAGCAATGGGAAAGTGATGACGCCGCCTATGGCGAATACGGTCTCAGAGCTTCTGGTCTTCATCCCTAATGCTAGAGAAATTCCCGACCAGGCGAGCCCAAAAAATGCAAGCGTGAAGAAGATGAGCAGAATTCCGATGACTCCGGTGGTGACGTGGGCGCCCAAAGCATATGCCAAGCCAAGGATTATAGCGGTCTGGACAACTACCCTAAAGGCGTCACTGCTCAACCTGCCTAGAAGAATCGCAGGACGGCTCACTGGCGTCACGAGCATTTTCGCCAAAAACCCACTGTCTATGTCCGCCACTATCGAATTTCCTGACTGTAGCGCGCTTCCAAACGCGTTTTGCATCAGAATCCCAGCTGCTGCAAACTGAAGATAACTTACCCCTGCCGGTAATATGCCTGGAAAATTGCCGAGCTTTGTTAGTAACTGTGTGAATAGTAGGAGGAATAGGAGGGGTTGGAAGAGAGAAAAGAAGAGTAAGATGGGAGTTCGAATGAGTTTTCTCATGTAACGAACGAATATGTAACGTGTGTCAGAGAACAGCGTCATTTTCGTTTATCTCCTTCCAAACCTTCCAATCATGGCGCTTGGAGCCTTGACGAGATCTTCGGCTCTTATTCGCCTGCCAGTGTGTTTCATAAAAACATCGTCCAGAGAAGGCGAGGAAAACGTCACTGACAGAAGTCGAATGTCACCTCTGTCTAATGCACGCACAATATCTGCTATCAGGAGGCCAGCGTTTTTGGCGTAAACTGTGAAACATTCCTCCGATTCAACTATTTCGTTCACGCCCTTAATGCTCATGATGATCTCCTTTGCTTTAGGGCCGAATTTTTTGCAGTCCTCAAGTGAAATTCTGATTGAGTCTGCGCCAATTTGATGTTTCAGTTCTGTAGGAGAACCGCTGGCAACTATTTTTCCAAAATCGATAATTGAAAGTCGTTTGCACAGCTTGTCGGCTTCTTCAAGGTACTGGGTAGTTAAGAAAATGGTTATCCCTTCTTCCTTGTTCAATTTCTCTAAATAGCTCCAAATTGTCGCTCGTGATTGAGGGTCCAAACCGGTTGTCGGTTCGTCCAAGAACAGTAGCTTAGGTTTATGGATCAAGGCTGTCGCAAGGTCGAGCCGTTTTTTCATGCCTCCGGAATAGTTTCTTCCACGGCGATCAGCGGCGGACTCAAGTCCCACTAGTTCTATAAGTTCCTTGACTCTTGGCTTGATTTCACTGGTTTTCATCTGGTGAAAGTGGCCTTGCAATTCAATGTTCTCCTTGCCTGTGAGATCACCGTCTACAGTGGTTTCTTGACTTTGAACACCGATAATCTTACGGATAGCTGCAGCATCTTTGTCCACGTCAAAACCTGCGACCGTGGCTTTTCCTGAGGTTTTTCTAAGAAGCGTCGTCAATACTTTGATGGTAGTACTTTTTCCAGCGCCATTTGGGCCGAGAAAGCCGAAAAAATCTCCTTCTTGAACGTCAAAAGAAATGTCATCCACTGCTTTCGTTCCGTCTGAGTAGATTAGAACAAGATCTTTAACATCAATAATTCCAGGCATGCCGTCAACTCGACTGCAAAATTAGCACACGCATTATATTAAATGGTCGCATCGACCAAAACGGAACTCCACGTTGGTTCTGAATCTCTCCAGCATCCTGTCAACGACCCGCCAAGGAACTGAGCGTACGTTCTCATTCCCGTCCTTTTCATCCCCTGTTCAGTATTTGTGGATATGTGACTGCAACTCGATCGGCACAGCAGGTGTCTTGGACAGAACTATTCTATTTGGAAAATGAGAGCGCGTGCTGGCATCGGAGTAGCTTGAGAAAGCTAGACTTGCAGGCGTTCAATTACGCAAACAAGTCGGGCACCCGACTGAAGAAGAATGTCCCTATGGCGTGCACAGCTCCGAAGGGGACTTTAAACAGATCAGCGAAAGCGGGCTTTGGCTTGTTTTCACGGCTTTCTTTTTGCAGATTATGACTGCTAGCAGTGTTGCTATCAAGAATAGTGGCAGAACTAGGAATGATGGAAACTCTGGAACTACCGCATATGGAACCGCAAGCGGGTAATAGTCGGTATTGTTTGCGTCAATGACATAGGGAGTGTTCCAGACGCCTGAGCTGTCAACTTGAGTGGCGTTCGGACACTTTGTCAGATAGTCGCTCCAGTAGTTACCCACGCTTCCATTATCCCAAACGTTAGTTGAGTCTGAAGAATAAACTTGGCTAAAAGTGTTGTTTACAAAGTTGTTATTGTAGATTGTGTTGTTAGAAGAAGAATCGAAATAAATGCCAATCGAGTTGTTCGCAAAGTTATTGCCAAACAAAATGTTGTTAAAAGAATAGTCAGAATAAATGCTCCAATCGTTGTTTGTGAAATCGTTGCCAGACAAAGTGTCGTTAGAACAGCTGCCGAGAACGATACCATCGATGGGGTTAGCCGTAACGTTGTTGCCCGATAAAACATCGTTGTTAGAAAAGTCGAGCATAATGCTACCCATCCTGCTGCTCGTTGTAACGGTGTTGCCAGACAAAGTGCAGTTAGAAGAATACTCAAGGTCAATGCTAAAGCCGAAGTTTTCTATGGTCATGTTACGTATGGTCACGTTGCTCTGTCTCGTGACATTTATTCCTGCATTTACTCCACTACCACTTCCGCTTCCCGTCATGGTGCAGCCTGCCCCGTTCAAAACGACGTTGTTTCTCTCAATCAGAATTCCATCAGTGGCGGCGCTGATGTTGCCAGTTAAAGTGTATGTAATGTTGTCTGCCGAATAGATGGGGGCAGTTGACGGGCTTACGCTTCCATCTGCGTTAATGTAGATAGGTGCACTCTCAGCCTTGACAACGTGAATCAATCCCGTTATTGATGACACGGAAAGCAAACACAGAATTGTAAGCAAAACCAAAACAGCCCTGTTCATCCTACGCCACTTCCATTCATAGTCTAGAGATTGATTGAGTCAGTTCATATGACTTTTGTAAGAATCCTCAATTGAAATCGTGAATATGAGAAAATGGCGCCCTCTTCATCAAGCATCATTGGGCAGGATTCAAACTGGCTGATTGATCAATTTGCATCTTCAAAATAATTCGGTTTTCGTTTGAACGCATCTGTCTCGGGCGTGTTATAGTGCTAGATTGAGCAGTTCGGCAATGTCCATGATTTGGATTTTGCCCTCGGAGCCTGTAGTTTTGACGGCGTCTTCAAATGTTAATAGGCAGTATGGGCAGGCTGTGGCCAGGATTTCCGCTCCAGCTTCCACAGCGTCTTTAACGCGGGTTTCCGCTAAGCGTGGACCGGGAATGTCAACCCACATTCTTCCTCCGCCTCCTTCGCAGCAGACGCTTCGAGCTCGGGACCGGTCGAACTCCAACAGTTTGACGCCAGGCACGCTTTCGATAACTTTTCTCGGTTCTTCGTATATGCCGTTTTGTTTGCCTAGGAAGCACGGGTCGTGATAGATGACTTTCTTGTTCACTTCCTTCGAAAACGCCAGTTTTTTATCTTCAATCAGCTTAGCGAGCAGTTGAGTGTGATGTTGTATTTCGAAGCTTGTCTGGTTGTACCTGTTCTTGAACGCGTGATAGCCGTGCGGGCAGCTTGTCACTGCTTGTTTGACATTGTACTTGTTGAAGGTTTTCATGTTCTCTTCAACCAGGAAGTCGAAAAGGCCTTTTTCTCCCATGCCGTAGACTTCGCTTCCGCAGCAGTTTTCTTCGTCGCCTAGAACACCGAAGTTCACCCCAGCCTTTGCAAGGACACACGCTAAGCTCTTGGCGACACTTTGGACTCGCGGATCATAAGCCGAGGTACAACCTACAAAGTATAGAACGTCTGCACCTTGCGACATGTGTTTCAGGTTCAGATCTTGAGCCCATTCTGACCTTTTGTTGCGGATTCTTCCCCATGGGTTGCCGTTCTTGAATATGCTTTCCAGCGCGTCTCTTATCGTCGGGGCGATTTGTCCTTCCTCAACGGCTATTCCGCGGATGTCAATCAAAAACTCGTACGGGTTCAAATCTTTTGGGCAACGGACGCCGCACGTGCTACAGGTTGTGCAGCTCCACAGCTCATTCTGAGAATGCTGAGTGAGCTTGCCCATTGTGGCAACTTCTCGCATGTACTTTCTGACGTTAAGGTTGGCTTTGCGGGCAACTGGGCAACTTCCCGTGCATGTTCCACACTGAATGCATTCGAGAAGCTTGTGTTTCTGAGTGAGTTCTTGAGCGTTCATGTTGCCCATCACTTTTATTTGAATGGGGAGCATAAGATTATTAAAGCGTTTTCCCGTGAATTGTTTGAAACATATCATGCAAAAGGAGATTTCACCCATGGAGAAGAAATCGCCAAAAATCGGCGTTTTCGTCTGCGAATGTGGAGGCAACATCGGGGAAGTTGTGGATGTCAAGACGGTCGTTGATACTGTTAAGACATGGGAAGGTGTTGCCGTAGCAAAATATCACAAGTATCTGTGCTCGAAACCGGCTCAGGAAATGATTCTCGACGCAGTGAAAAAAGAAAATCTGGACCGAGTTGTGGTTGCAAGCTGCACGCCGCGCATGCATCTTGCCACTTTTCAGAGTGTCTTGGAACGGGCTGGATTGAACCCGTTTATGCTTGAATTCGTTAACATAAGGGAGCAGGACTCATGGATATTGGGGCCGCACCCGTCGCCTGAAGCAACGAAGAAAGCCATCAGCTTGATAAGAGGCGGCTACGAGAGAAGCCGCGAGCTTGAGCCTTTGCAGCCTATAAGCGAGAAGGGCTCCAGAGAAATTCTCATCATCGGTGGAGGAATCGCTGGCATAACTTCAGCCCTTGAGCTTGGATATTTGGGTTACAAGGTTGACCTTGTCGAACGAAAGTCCAGCCTAGGCGGCAACATGGCTAAACTGACGAAGGTTTTTCCAACTCTGGACTGTGCCCAGTGCATTCTGACGCCAAGGATGGCGGAAGTGGGAAGAAACACAAACGTCAACCTTTACACTTACGCTGAAGTTGAAGAAGTCAGCGGAAGACCGGGCAACTATGATGTAAAGATACACATGAAACCCCGTGGCGTTGACGTTCAGAAATGCAGAAGTTGCGGTGTCTGCGCAAAAGTTTGTCCGGTACCAGTTTCAGACGAGTTTAATGAAGGTTGGTCCCAACGAAAGGCAGCATACATCGAGTTTCCACAAGCTGTCCCATCAGCCTACACCATCGACTTCAGCGCGTGCACAAAATGCGGAAAATGTGAGCAGCTTTGTCCAGCCAAGGCCATAAGCTTGGCAGATCCTGGAAGCACCGTCAACCTTCACGTCGGCGGCATAATAGTCGCCACCGGCTATCAACTCTATGATGCTAAGAAACTCGAAACCTACGGATACGGCACTTACAAAGACGTTATCACAATGATGGATCTGGAGCGGTTCGTCTCAGCAACAGGGCCGACAAGTGGCTACATCAAGAAAGCCGACGGCACCGACGTTAAACGCATGGCGATAGTGCTCTGTGCAGGCTCACGGGACAAGAACTACGTCCCCTATTGCAGCAGGATCTGCTGCATGTACTCTTTAAAGCAGGCCTTTGTGCTCAAAAAAATGCTCGGCATAGACGTGAGCATCTACTATACGGACATCAGAGCAACGGGCAGAGGCTACGAGGATCTCTACTGGCGAGACCAGGAAGCTGGTGTCACATTTATCCGCGGAAAGGTGGCTGAGGTTTACAAGAACGCCAAGGATGGCAAGCTCGTTGCCGTTGCGGAAGACACGATAACGGGCGAGGTGACCGAGGAAGAGTTCGACATGATTGCCTTGGCCACGCCCATGGTTCCGCCCTCAGGGTTGAAGGAGCTTGCCGAGAAGATGAAAGTCAGCGTCAGCGAAGACGGCTTCGTCACGGAAAAGCATCCTAAACTCGACCCTGTCGATTCGCTTGTTACTGGCATCTATGCGTGCGGTTGCGCCCTAAGTCCAAAAGATGTGAGAGACACGGTTTCGGACGGTTTGGCTGCATCAGCGAAGGCGGCGTTGTTCCTGAAGAGCGACTACGTTACGACAAGTCCGGAGAAAGCTTTCGTCATCAGCGACTTGTGCAACGGCTGCAAAGGTTGTGTTCCAACCTGTCCAACAAACGCGATAAGCATGCAGGACGGAAAAGCCAAGATTGACCCGTTCCTGTGCACAGGCTGCGGCGCGTGCATACCCGTCTGTCCTCAAGAGGCTATCGACTTCAAGAACGCGACGACCAAGGAGATAAGAGCAAGTCTACGAGGAGTACTTGCAGAAAAGCAGCCGGGCGAGGTCAGAGTCGTTGCCTTCGTGGACAAGAACGTTGGCTACACAGGCATGGACTTTCTAGGCCTAGACCGCACAAACTACCCTGAAAACATCCGCATCGTACCAGTCCCAACCACCGCCATCCTGAGCTTGAAACATCTTCTATACGCATTCGCATACGGGGCCGACGGTGTTCTGGTCATCGAAGGAACGCAGGAAATCGACGAAAAGTTTACGAAAAAGAAAATGATCGACATGGGAAAAGAACTGGCGAAATACAATGTTGAAAGCATGAGAGTACGCTACAGCTACGTTCCTCTTCCAGTTTATAAGAAGGCAGCAGAACTTTTCACCATGTTCACGGATAGAATCAAGAAGTTCGGTCCGTTTCCGGAAGAAAAACGCAACGCAATAAAACAAAAGCTTGGCCTGTAAACATCGTCTTCACTTCCATTCAAACAGTGGATATTTTTCTATTTGTCCTTCTCTGTTTTTGACTGTGAAACAGCCTTTTTCTATTCCTAAATAAAAACCAAAGCCTTCCAAAGCAATCTTTACGGTTTTGGTCTTCATTTTCTTCTCTTCTTTAACAAATAAGGATGAAGAAAGCTTCTTATAACATCATACCAAGTTGTATTATAGAAGATAGTTCTAGCGCAGTTGAAATGTGTTGTGCTTGACGTCAAGAGGTAAAGGTTTCTTTACGAAAATGCTTATCTCAGATGATACGGCAGAGACTATTTGGTGGTGTGATGTCCTCTTCTGAAGAAGACTCTTACTCGATGATATTTGCGTCGTTGAAACATCCCATTAGGAGAAAGATACTTCGCATTCTGTCATCTGAAGCGCAGACTTTTTCAGACTTGCAGAAACAGTTCAAGATAGAAAGCTCACATCTCACCTATCACATTGATGGCTTGGGAAACCTTCTCTATAAGACTGAAGACGGTAAGTATGCTTTGTCTTCTCTGGGTGAAGCCGCAATTTCAACGATCACGAAGGTTGAGGACATTCCAACAACTGCGCGTCATCAATCGCAACAAACAAGACCAAAGAGAATCATAGGAAAAAGTGTTGCTATCGCGCTCGGCTTAATCTGTATTGTCCTGATAGCTTCCGTAGCATATTTCATTATATCTGACATTTCGGCACAGAACAGCTTTAACAATCTTCAAAACCAAAACGGACAACTTCAAGCTTGGCTGAATGGAAACGAGACGTTGCTTAATCAGACCCAAACATGGTTGATTGGAAACGGAACGTTGCTTAACCAGACACAAGTCAACAACGCAAATCTGCAAAATCAGAATGCAAATTTAACCAATCAGGTTAACAACCTGAGGGCACCAAACCTAGTTGAAGTCAACTTAACGGCTAATGTGAACCAGACCACGATTAGCGGCGTTCCGTACTTTACACTTCAAGTTTCTGGATACCTTTTCAATACTGGCACGAACACAGCATATGACTGTGAGTTCCAACCTATCTTGTATTACTACCAAAACACAATCCGCAAAGAGACAGTAATGTATATTCTCGGACCTTATCCTCTAGGAAACCTAACAAGTTATTCATGGACAGTTCTAAATTGGTCAATAACCGATGTCGGAACTCTAATAAACTGGACAATAACGCCCGCATGGGATGGACACACAAACGGAATAATCATGTTTCCTTCATTTCTACCTCCCGCTCCGTAATTCACTTTGGGTTTGGGGGGTAAAGTTTTATCTTTTTCTCTCTCCTCTCCATCAAAATAGACGTTTGTTACTTATTTATTCTTCTTTTAGGTTCTGTCAAGTCTTCAGTTGATGGTTGTCCCTGTCAACTTTCGGTTGATGATGTCTAAAAGAGGTTCTGTTAACTCTTCGGCGCTTTAAGAAATTTGTTAACTGTCGGCGCTTTTGTGCATTCTACAAAACCTAAATATCGTGCGTTCGTAATTGTTGCCTTTGGTGAGTTTTTGCCTAAAGATAAACCTCGCAAGTGCATCGAGGAAAAAAAAAGAAGAGCAACTAGACGAACAAACCGAGCGTGACGACTACTGATTCTGTTCAATTAAGGTACATGGTTAATTTTTCTGGGTTCTTCTTTTTTTTGCGATGATGACTGCGGACAAGGCTATGAATATGGAGATAACTAACGTAATTCCAGGTAATGTGCTGGAAAACTCTGGTACTACGCTGAGAATGGAACCTATAGCGTAGAGGTTACCGTCATACGAGCCTACGTAGACTACGCCGTTGTCAATAGCTGGAGAAGAACTCACTTGGTCGCCTGTTGTGTAGCTCCATACGATTGCGCCAGTCGTAGCGTTCAGAGCGTAAAGGTTGTCGTCAGGGTAATCTGATCCTACGTAGACGATGCCGCTGGCAACGGCTGGGGAAGAATACACGAACGCGTTTGTTGTGTAGTTCCATACGAGGGCGCCTGTTGTACTGTTCAGGGCGTAAACAAGCCAGTCGTCTGATCCTACGTATACTATGCCGCTGGCAACGGCGGGAGAAGAGTTCACTTCGCTGCCTGTTGTGTAGTTCCATACGAGAGTGCCAGTGGAAGCGTTCAGGGCATAAACATTCCAGTCGGCTGATCCTACGTAGACTATGTCGCCGGCAACAGCAGGTGAAGATTCTACATAAAAGTCGGTTGTGTAGGTCCATATGAGCTTGCCCGTTGTTGCGTTTAAGGCGTAAACGTTGTAGTCGTCTGAGCCCACGTAGACTATGCCATTAGCAACGGCTGGAGAGGAACTCACCTCATCGCCTGTTGTGTAGTTCCATACGAGTGCGCCAGTCGTGGCGTTTAAGGCGTAAACGTTGTAGTCGTCTGAGCCCACGTAGACCATGCCATTAGCGATAGCGGGGGAAGACTCTACGCCGCCGCCTGTTGTGTAGTTCCACACGAGAGCGCCCGTCGTAGCGTCGAAGGCGTAAACCTTGTCATCGAGTGAACCCACGTAGACGGCGCCGTTGGCAACAGTCGGAGAAGATGAGATGGATTTGCCTGTTGTGTAGTTCCATATGAGTGCGCCCGTCGTGACGTTGAAGGCGTAAAGGTTGCCGTCGTCTGAGCCCACGTAGACTATGCCGTTAGCAACTGCAGGAGAAGACTGCACTTGGTTGCCTGTTGTGTAGTTCCATAGGGTTTGGTTTGTTGTTAGCGCTGGTGATGTGGAATAGCCGGTGTGCGTCAGGTCGTGGTGAAACATCGGCCAGTCGCCTACTGGAGCTGCTCTAGAATAAATATTCGCGGGAAACACTGAGACTAAGAACAAGAGGACTAGCACGAGACTAACAATCATTTCTTTTTTCATTTTTACTTCTCCTTCTATCATGCGAGATTTCGTTTAAACGGGAAGAACGCTCGGCACAGTTTAGCGTGCAGATGGCTCGTATAATTTCTATGATATATATATTATTTATGGTTTGCGATACGATGTTTCAGCGCGCGCGCTTTTCTGTCAATGCGCTATTTCAATGGGCCCGTTTGATCGTATGTAAACTTGGAAGGCGAGTCAAAGCGCATATTCTGGAAACTTCCTTCAAACACGAAATTTCTCTCGGTGGATAGGATTGCAGTAATTTATCGAGAAAACTGGAATGTCGTGCGCATGACTTGAATGTGAGGTCGGTTTCAAGTAAACCTTAAGCATAACTGCAGTGTCCTATTCAAGTCGGTGAATCTCTGTGACTAGGGCTTTGTATCTGGAGGACAGTTATATCAAAGAATGTGATGCTGTTGTTGTTTTGGTGAATGAAGGGAAATACGTTGTCTTGGACCAAACTATTTTCTATCCGAAGGGAGGCGGTCAACCCTGTGATACTGGAAGAATCATCAGTGGAAATGAGGTTTACAACGTCGTTTACGTCGGCAAATTTTCCGGCGAAATCAGTCATGAGGTTGACCGTCTGGGTTTGAAAGCAGTTGACAAAGTTCACTGCGTGTTAGACTGGGACCGGCGGTACAAGCTTATGCGGAGCCACACGGCAGCTCACCTCTTCGCTTCACTGCTTTGCAACGGCACAGGCGCGCTTGTCACAGGCAATCAGCTTGAAACCGACAAAATACGCTTCGACTTCAGCTTAGAACAATTCAATCCTGAAATCCTAGAAAAATACCTGGCCAAAACGAACGAGCTACTCAAGAAAGACACGCCAGTAAGATCCTACGAACTTCCAAAAGAAGAAGCCCTCAAAATCCCCGGAGTAGTAAAAATGGCAGAAGCATTCCCACCGGACATCCCCCGCCTCCGCATCGTAGAACTAGTCGACCTTGACAAACAAGCCGACGGAGGAACTCACGTCAAGAACCTAAAAGAGGTCGGCCAAATAAAACTGCTCAAGACCGAAAACAAAGGAAAAAACAACAGAAGAATATACTTCACCTTAACGCCGTAACCTCCGGGAAACATCACAGAAAATCGGGCGCTTGTTGAAATCAGGCCATACAGAGGCTCCTCTCAACATGCAGGCTAGAATCGATCGGGAATCGATAATGTTTCAAGTGGCAGATCTTAGGCGTGTCTTGGCAAATGCTTTCTGGAAGGAGGCAAAACTTTTCAAACGTCAGATACTTATTCACACTACACTACGCCTTGGGAAGGTGAAAGCCTGTGTCTAAGAGCGAGCTGAGAATCCAGTATTCGGGTCTCATCATATTTGCGGCTCAGCTTATTAGCGTGGTCACAGGTTTGGTGTTCACTCTTTTGCTTTCAAGAAACATGACTCAATCTCAGTATGGTGTATGGGGAAACATCTCCGACGTGACGGGCTACTTCCTGTTGTTTTCAGGGTTTATTCCGTTTTGGGCATTACGGTTTGTCGCTCGGGGAGAAGAAGGTGCAATTAAGACAGCTTTTGTAGCAAACCTCACTTTGGCCATAGCTTCGGCCGCGGCCTACATACCACTAGCCCCTCTTATCGCTGCGAGTCTTCACATCACTGAAACCAGTGTTTATGTCTTGGCATCAGGCCTGGTTGTCACCACCTACGCTGTTAACACGCTTGAATCTTGTTTGCGCGCAAAGCGACCTCAAGCAATAGGGTACGGCCTCCTGCTAGAGGAAGTCGTGAAACTTAGCTTGGCCTATTTGTTCATCGTGAGATTTCACCAACTGTTTATAGGCGCCATGCTGAGCCTCATCCTGGCAGCCGCGTTTCAAACGCTGTTTTATTTGAAGCTCTTCTCGAAGGATCTCCGAGAAAAAGTCCAGTGGAGCTACGCTAGAGAATGGCTCAAGGGTTCCACAGCACTCATTTACAACGCTGTTGGAATACAATTGGGCAATTTCGTTCTCATTCTGCTTCTCATTTACGGAACCCAATCAGGCAGAGGCGACTACCTCGCAGCAACGACATTTGCAACCATCATCGGATATTCCTCGTCCCTAGCTTTCGCGCTCTACCCGAAATTGCTGGCTCAAAACAGCTTGAAAGAAATAACAGCATCTCTAAAAACAGTTTTGATGTTCGCGCTCCCCTTGGTCGCAATCGTGATCTCGATGTCACCGTCCCTTTTAACGGTCCTTAAAATTGATTATCGCGGGGCTTGGCCCGTACTCGTCGTCCTGTCAATCGATGCGCTCATATCTCTGCTATCGACATTCTACACGAACGTGGTTTATGGCGTTGAAAAACTCGACGAAGAAGCAAAAATACCACTCCGAAAACTCGTAAAGAGTAAAATGTTCAAGCTTCTGACATTGCCATACATACAAGCCGCCATCACCCTCCCCACAGTACTGTATATTTTGAGTCAATTCGCGAACGGGCAGGCTGTGCAAGCAGCCACTTACGTGGCAATCATCATCGCGGTTGCCCACGCGATCCTGTTTCTTCTAACATATCTCGTCATGGGATCATCGGTGAGAATAGTTGTCCCTTGGACGAGCATAGGAAAATACGTCTTTGCTTCATCCGTCACTGCGGTTATTCTATACGTGTTGCCTCACCCAGCGACGCTGCTTTTGACAATCGCCACCGCTGTACTGGGAGCAGCAGTATATGCTGCATTGGCTTTGGCAATCGACAGGGATGCGAGAATGCTGGTTCGTTCTATACTGCAGGAATTAGGGTTGATGCCTAAACCAATGGGCTAGTCGGGCGTTAGACCTGCTAGGCATGAAAAATGACTTTTCGGCTTGAGTGAAATAGCTTTAACTGGGGCTTTTCAATGTGGAAGGCAAAGATTTACAAGCAAAAGCTATATGAAAACAGCCTGCTAAAATATGTTCCATCATTTGGAGAGGAAAGCATTTGGACGTAATTGTCTGTGTCAAGCATGTTCCGGAAACTGCTGAGGCAGAGTTGAAAATTGACTCCACCGGCAAAGCCATTGACAAGACAGGCTTGGTATTTGACATCAACGAATGGGACGATTATGCGTTGGAGGAAGCGGTGCGCATGAAGGAAAAGCAGGGAGGAACAGTCACTGCCATAACCATAGGCGCTGAGGACTCTGACACTACCCTTAGAAAATGTCTTGCCCGAGGAGCCGACAAAGCCATAAGGCTTTCAGACCCGAAGTTCAACGATTCAGATGGCTACGCTATAGCAAAAATCTTGCACAGCGTAATCAAGACTCTTCATTTCGACTTAATCCTGACAGGAATGCAAGCAGGCGACGACGGTCAAGCCATCGTGGGCCCCATTCTTGCGGAAATGCTCAAGATCCCTCATGCGACGATGGTAAAAAAAATCGAGCTTGCTCCAGGAATGGCTAAAGTCAACAGAGAACTCGAAGGCGGATTGGAAGAGCAGCTTGAAGTGAAAATGCCCGCGTTGCTTTCGGTTCAGACTGGAATAAACGAGCCAAGATACGTTTCAATAATGGGCATCAGAAAAGCCATGCAGAAAGAAATAAAACTCATGACCCTAGCAGACACCGGGCTAACTGAGAACGATGTCGGTGCAGCAGGCTCGTGGATCAGAATAGAAAAGATGTACGTTCCACCCGTGGAGAAACAGGCAGAATTCATCAAGGGAAGCCCCGACGAAATCGCGACAAGAGTGACTGAAATTCTCAAGTCAAGGGGGTTGATATAAGATGACAGAAATCTTCGTTTTAGCTGAACACCGACAAGGGCAACTCAGAGACATAACCTATGAGATGCTCACGAAAGCGCGAGAACTATCAGAAAAGACTGGCTCAGAACTAACCGCCCTTCTCCTCGGCAAAGACGTGAAAGAACACGCAAAGATGCTGACAGAATACGCGAAAACCGTTGTATTAGTTGAAGATGCCAGACTTGAAAACTTCAACTCTGAAGCTTACAAGAAAATCCTGTCAAACCTAATCACCCAACACAAGCCTCTGCTGGTCATGATGGGCCACACCTCCTACGGCGTGGACCTTGCCCCGAGACTCGCAACAGCGCTGAACCTGCCGCTCGCAACAGACTGCATAGATCTAGCGTTTGAAAACGGCGCGCTTACAATGACTCGGCAAATGTTCGGCGGCAAGGTAAACGTAAAAGCCGCCGCCAGAAGAGCTGAAACCTACATCACAACAGTTCGTCAGGCGACGTTTGCGCCGCAAAAGCCTTCACTGCCTCCAAACGGGCAAATCGTCGAGACAGCTTCAACCCTGACGGAGGAAATAGCCGAAAAGCGTTTCATACAGTATGTCTTGCCTCCCTCCGGCGGGGTTGATATCACGGCCGCTGAAAAACTTGTGGGAATCGGTCGGGGAATAAAAGACGTCGCAAACATGCCAGTAGCCGATGAACTCGCAAAAACATTAGGCGGAGTACTTGCCTGTTCACGCCCAATCGTGGACAAAGGATGGCTTCCCACGGATCGTCAAGTGGGCACTTCCGGAAAGACTGTGAAACCAAAACTGTATCTCGCCCTCGGAATCAGCGGTGCGTTCCAACACGTACTCGGAATGAAAAGCTCAGACCTGATAATAGCCGTGAACAAAGACCCCAAAGCACCAATCTTCAGCTACGCCGACTTCGCTATAGTCGAAGACCTCTTCAAAATTGTTCCCTCACTTAAGAACAAAATAAATGAGTCAAAAACGCAGAAAACATGTAAGTAATTAGGAGAGAAGAACAGATGGACTTCAAACTGAACGATGAACAACAGGAGATAAAACGTGCAGTTCGCGAATTCTGCACCAAAGAATTCACTCCAGAACTTGCTTTGGAGCTTGACCAAAAAGAAGAGTTCCCGATGACCCTCTACAAAAAGGCCGCACAGCTCGGGTTCACCAGCATGAGAATACCGCAGGAATACGAAGGACAAGGGTACGGCGTGTTCGAAGACTGTTTGGCAGTCGAAGAAATGTGCAGAGCAGACCCAGGCCTTGGAGTCGCAGTCTCGCTTGGGAACCTCATGGTGCCAGATGTCCTCCTGAAACATGGAAATGAAGAACAAAAAAAGAAATACATTCCACCCCTTGCGAGGGGCGACAAAATAGCCGCAGCAGCATTCACCGAACCCGAGCACGGCAGCGACATAACACGCATGGACTCAACCGCGGTAAAAAGCGGAAACGAATGGACCATCAACGGAGCAAAAGAATTCATCACAAACGCCACCACCGCTGACACGCTCATCCTACTCTGCCAATCAGACCCAAACGCTCAACCTTCACACCGAGGACAAAGCATCTTCCTCGCAGAGAAAGGCATGTGCGGGCTCGAAGCAACCAAACTGCACGGGAAGATGGGCATAAAACCATGCGTAACAGGCTCGCTTTCAATGGCCGACCTCAAGGTGCCCGAAACCAATCTAGTGGGCGAACAGGGAAAAGGCTTCTACTACACGCTCGAACTCTTCGACGGAACCAGAATAACCGTCGCGGCTCAAGCAGTCGGCACTGCCCAAGGAGCCTTTGAACGAGCACTAGCTTACGCGAAGACTCGGAAACAATTCGGGCAACCTATAATCAGCTTCGAGGGCATCAGCTTCAAACTCGCAGAGATGATGATAAAGATCGAGTCTGCAAGGCTAATGACGTACAAGGCGGCATGGCTCTACGATAAAGAAAAACCGAACGCCGTGGCCACCTCGATGGCCAAGGCCTACGCAGGCCGCGTCGCAATGGAAGTGACGGACGATGCCATACAAATCTTCGGAGGCTATGGTTACCTCGCTGATTACCACGTCGAACGATTCCACAGATGCGCAAAAATAACGGAAATCTATGAAGGCACGAGCGAGATGCAAAAATATACAATAGCCAACTACTTGGCCAAACAATAGCCAGTCCCTTTCTTTCTTTTTCGATTCGCGATCTAGCACAAATTCACAAGTTTTATTACCATTCTCCGTGCACTCTGGAATGTCCAACCGGGGAAACGATAATGACAGTTGAAATTATAAAAAGGGCAGCGGTCATCGGTTCTGGTTCAATGGGCCATGGGATAACTCAACTGTTGGCGATGAACGGGTGCGAAGTCACCATGGTGGATATCAATGATGAAATACTGCAGAAAGCCAAGGAAAAAATAAAGTGGAGCCTCGGCAAATTCGCTGAGAAGAGACGCATAAGACAAGAAGACGCCGACGCGGCACTGGCCCGAATTGCCACCGCTACCAGTTACGAACAAGCAGGCAAGGACATTGATTTTGCAATAGAGGCTTCTCCCGAAAACATGGAGTTGAAGAAAACCGTGCTCGCCAAGCTTGACCAAGTCGCCCCTCCTCATGCTATACTGGCGTCTAATACCTCAACGCTTAGCATCACGGAAATGGGAAAAGCAACGAAACGTCCAGACAAAGTGGCAGGGATGCACTTCTTCAACCCGCCTCAAATGATGGCGTTGGTCGAAGTCATTAAGGGAGATGGCACAAGCCCAGAAACCCTGACAACCTTGGCGGAGCTTGCTAAGAGACTTGGAAAAACACCCATAATCGTGAGAAAGGACGTGCGAGGCTTCGTCGTCAACCGTGTGCTCGGAGCTGTTTTCAACGAGGCCTTCTGGGCTTACCAACGGAAGGAAGCAACCATGGAGGGAATTGACGCTTCAGTAAAGTATACGGGCGGTTTCCCGATGGGATGGTTCGAACTCGCCGACTTTGTCGGACTCGACATAGCCTATGAGGTTGGGAAAATACTCTACGGAGCCTACGGAGAAAGGTTCAAACCGTGCTCAGAAGTAATCGACCCCTTGATAAAAGATCACAAGTTCGGACAGAAAACAGGCGTGGGCTTCTACGACTGGACAAAGGGTCGGCCGAGAATACCCTTTAACATGCTGGACGAGTATGACGTCGACAGGTCATGGGCAGTCGCTGCGAACGAGGCTGCCTGGCTAATTTATGATGACGCCGCAAACCCCGAGGACATCGACACCGGGATGAAACTTGGAACGTACTGGCCCTCGGGTCCATGCGAACACGCAGACAGAGCAGGGCTAGACACGATCGTCGGCAAGCTTAAAGAGCTGTACGCAAAGTACAATATGGAAATGTACAAACCTTGCCCCATAATCGAAGAATATGTGAGCAAGGGTTGGACTGGAAAAAAAGTTGGAAGGGGATTCTACAAATGAAATTCGAGTTGACTGAAGAACAGCTTCACATCAAGAATGCCGTCAGAGAGTTCTGCCAAAAAGAGTTCAAGCTTGAAATGGCGCTGGAGCTTGACAAAAAAGAGGAATATCCGCTGGACCTGTACAAGGCCGCTGCGAAGCTGGGTTTCACAAGCATGGCTTTTCCAGAAGATTACGGTGGTCAAGGATGTGGTCTGCTAGAGACTTGCATCGTAGTGGAAGAAATGTGCAGGGGCGACTCCTCCTTAGGTGTGGCGATTTCGAGCGGTAACTTCGGAAGCGAATTCATACTCGAACACGGATCAAAAGAGCAGAAAGAAAAATACCTGCCCCCCATATGCAAGGGCGACTATCTTTCAGCCGCAGCTTTCACTGAGCCAAACGTGAGCGGAAGCGAAATAACCAAAATGGAAACCGCGGCAACAAAATACGGAAACGAATGGTGGATAAGCGGCCAGAAGACCTTCATAACAAACGCCACTATGGCGGATTTCATCGTTGTCCTCGCACAAACCGACGCTAAAATCAGGCCAACTCACCGTGGAGAAACACTTTTCGTGGTAGAAAAAGGAACCGCGGGCTTCGAAGCCACGAAGCTCCACAACAAAATGGGAATAAGAGCCTCCACGACGGGCGAACTCAACTTCGACAACGTCAAAGTCACAGACTGGAACATAGTCGGCGAACTGAACAAAGGCTTCTACTACTCCATGGCATTCTTCGACAAGACAAGAGTAGGCGTTGCAGCACAAGCCACAGGAATGGCGCAGGGAGCATGGGAAATAGCCTTCAAGTACGCAAAACAGAGAGAAGCCTTCGGAGCTCCGATACTGCAGCACGAAGCAATCGGCGTAACACTCGCTGAGATGGCTACGAAAATCGAAGCCGCAAGACTGCTAACGTACAAAGCGGCTTCATTAGTTGACGAAGGAAAAATGGATCCAATGGCGACGGCGATGGCGAAGTACTACGCTTCTCACGTTGCAATGGAAGCCACGAACGCGGCAATCCAGACTATGGGAGGCTACGGATACTTCGGCGAGTACCGAGTTGAAAAATATCATCGTGACGCAAAAATAACTGAAATCTACGAAGGAACTTCCGAAATCCAGAAGCTACAGGTGCTCAAGTACCTCCTCAGCAAATACTAGCAAACCATCTAAAAAAGTAATATATTCACAGTCAAGATACACTGTAGTAGGTGACACTTGTTGAGCAAATCGTATGAAACCATTAAAGTGGAAAGAGAACAGAACACTTTGTGGATAATACTGAACAGACAACACCGTTTGAACGCATTCAACGACGTTATGCTCGAGGAGCTCAGCGACATACTCGAAACCGCTGAGAAAGACTCCACTGTCAAGTGCGTCGTAATCACTGGTGACGGAGACAGAGCCTTCAGCGCAGGTGCAGACGTAACCATGTTTCCGAAGGCAACCCCTGTGAAAGCCGAAGAATTCTCAAGAGCAGGCCAGAAAACTTTCGGCAAGATAGAAGAAATGAGCAAACCGGTAATCGCGGCGATCAATGGCTTCGCGCTCGGCGGCGGCTTGGAGCTAGCCTTGGCGTGCGACTTCAGAGTGGCTGCAGAACACGCAGAGCTTGGAAGCCCCGAAATTGCCTTGGGGCTAATCCCTGGATGGGGCGGGACCCAAAGACTCGTCAGAACCATAGGATTGCCAAGAGCCAAGGATCTTGTGATGCTCGGAACCAGAGTGAAAGCTGATGAGGCTCTGAGAATAGGATTGGTGCATAAGGTCGTGCATTACGAGAAGCTTCGAGAAGAGGTCGGGGAGATGGCGAAGAAACTTTCAGAAGGTCCGCCGATTGCTATGAAATACGCTAAAAGCGCCCTAAACTACGGAACACAAGTGCCTCTGGAAGCAGGATTGAGATTGGAAGCAGGGTTAATGGGCTTGGCATTTTCCACTGAGGATCTGAAGGAGGGCGTCGAGGCCATGATGTCCAAGAGGAAAGCCGAGTTCAAAGGCAAATGATCTCTCCCCCGCTTTTCACATTTATTTCAAAGTAAACCAAAATTGAAGGATGTGGTTAGGTTGAGAAAGGTAGCGGTTATAGGCGCAGGTTGCTCGAAGTTCGGCGCCAGAAACGATGTAACCATTTCAGAACTCGCTTTTGAAGCAGTCAAGCCCTCTCTCGAGGACGCTGGTCTGGCCGCGGAAGACATGGAATTCGTTGCTCTCGGCTCAGTAGGGGCTGGAGCATGGTACGAAGAGCTTCTTCCAGCAGTCGTGATTTCAGAGTATTGCGGCATGACAAAGGCGGGGCTAGTTCGCTGCGAAGCTGCGTGTGCAAGCGGAAGCGCGGCTTTCTTCACTGCCTATTCGGCTATTGCGAGCGGCCAGGCTGAGATTGCAATGGCGTTGGGCGCTGAAAAGATGAGGGAAATAGATTCTGCTACGGCCATGGAGTGGATCGGAAGAGCGGGGTATTACCTATGGGAATTCCACAACTTCGGCGTCACGTTCCCTGCGTACTATGCACTTTACGCGAGCGCACACATGGCCAAGTACGGGACCACTGAGGAAGACTTGGCCCTAGTTGCCGTTAAGAACCACAAGTACGGTTCAATGAACCCCATCGCGCATCTGCGAAACCGAGTTACCGTTGAAGACGTGTTGTCCTCGATGGTCATCGCCTACCCTCTCAAACTGTTCGACTGCTGCCCCCTAACCGATGGAGCTTCCTCCCTGATTCTTGCTTCTGAGGAAAAAGTCAAGGAACTGAAGATTGACACGCCCATCTGGGTGGCTGGAATAGGCTATTCATCAGGGACAGCAAACCTGAGCAAGAGATCAGACTTCGTCGGGTTGGAGGCCAGTGTACTGGCTTCTCAGAGAGCCTACGCGGCCGCTGGCATCACGCCGGATAAGGTTGAGGCCGCGGAAGTGCATGACTGCTTCACCATCGCGGAGATAATGGCCTACGAAGACATTGGGTTGTGCAAAAAGGGGGAGGGCGTCAAACTCTTGAGGGGAGGACAGACTGAGATAGGCGGAAAGATACCAGTAAACGTGGACGGTGGACTGAAGGCGAAGGGGCATCCAATAGGTACGACGGGTTGTGCAATGATTTACGAGCTGACTAAGCAGCTAAGAGAAGAAGCAGTTGAAAAGACAAGACAGGTACCGTTCAAAAACTACATAGCCCTTGCCCACAACGTCGGCGGAACTGGTCACTACTGCTACGTCACGATACTTAAGAGGTGAGTCATGTGTCGATGCCATCAATCAAATCCAGAAAAATAGACATCGTTCAAGAGATCCCGATAAGCAAGAGTCTGAAGTTCTGGCAGGGCCTCAAAGAAGGAAAAATCTACGCCACCAAGTGCAAAGCTTGTGGAAAAATATTCTTCCCTCCCAACGCCGATTGCCCCGAGTGCTTGACCACAGATTTGGATTGGGTCGAGCTCAGCAACGAAGCAGAAATCGAAACCTTCACGCACGTCGTGATAAGGCCCACCACTTTCCAACAAAACAAGCCATACACCGTAGCAATCGGAAAGCTGAAAGAGGGCGTAAAAGTCCTTGCATGGCTGTCAGGATTCAAACTTTCAGAAATCAAAGTTGGAATGAAAGTGAAACTGGTCGCCAAAACCTCGACGGAAGGAAACCCAACATACGAGTTCGTGCCGCTTCAGCAGTAAAAGCCTCTGCTCGGAAGACTTACTTCCAATTTTCTATCCACTCCATCGTTTTCGAAATCAACTCGTCCTCCTTCTCCTCATATGTGGGGTCTGCAGATTTTATCACTAGAAGTGTTTTCGGATCGTGAGCCGAAGAGAAGACCTCCCGTGCCTCATCTTCACCGTGAATCACGTCCGAGTCTCCAATCACAATTAGTACCGGAACGTTCTTCAGTTTTGAAACTTCTTCACACTCATTCAGTTTCATGAGTTTTTCTCTTACATATCTCAGCCGCAAGTTTATCCCGAAAACTTCAAGTCTGAACAACCTCGAAACGTTCAAGAACCGATCTATTCTGGAAAGTACCAGGAACGTGTAGAGACCTGACTTCCCTCTTGTGCGGGTAATGAACTTCTTAACGTTATAGTCGTGGTCCTTGGGAGGAGACCAGAGGGCAAGCCCCTTTATCCGCTTCTCGTTCTGGGCTGCATAGAGTGACACAGCCGCGCCCAAGCTGTGCCCGACAATGAAAATGCTATCAGGCTTGACCTCAGATCTGGAGGCTAAGTAGTTCAGGGCGCACTTCACGTCTTGTTGTTCACCGAAGCCGTAGTCAAATTCGCCGCTGCTTTTCCCGACTCCGCGAAAATCGAATACAAACGAAACAAACCCGCTCAGGCAGGCTCTTTCAGCCAACATAGAGTAGATTTTCAATCCATGATAGCCGCGAACATCCATAAAGTGACAAATCAGGATTCCAGGCGCAGGATAGTGATCTGGAACTCGCAACTCGCCGTAAAGCTTCGCATTTCCGCATTGTATCCACGCTTCTTCGGTTTTCACTGACGATCCATCCGAGGAAAATATTATTACTTTCAACCGCCCCATATATTTAAGAATAGGGCTGTTTATGTCTGCCAAGAAAAAGAGCAAGAAAGAACCAAGCCCTATCGAAAAACCTTGGTTCAAGTTTTGGCCTGAAGATGTTCCTAAACACATCGAGTACCCTAATGTTCCACTTTCTGAAATTTTGAGAAAAACCGCGGATAAAAATCCCAACCAAACCGCAATAATCTATTTTAACAGAGGAATAACCTACGGAGAGCTGGATGAAGCCTGTGATCGTTTTGCAGCTGCGCTCGCTGCTCTCGAAGTGAAGAAAGGCGATAAAGTCGCAATCTTCCTACCGAACATCCCGCAATTCATAATCTCATATTACGGCACACTGAGGATCGGAGCCATCGAGACCGCTATAAGCCCGTTGTACAAGGAACGCGAGGTAGAGCATCAGCTCAATGATTCAGAAGCTGAAACCATCGTCGTCTTGGATGCGCTTTATCCAATATTGGAGAAAGTTGTTGCAAAAACCAAGGTTAAGAGAGTCATCTTTACAGGCCTGAAAGATTTCATGCCGACCGGCATCGCACTGGTGGGTTCACTGCTCAGAAAGATTCCGTCCTATAAGGTTGAGCAAAAACCTGGAACATACTCCTTCAAAGAACTGCTGAAAAAACATGGCGAGAAGCCTCCGAAAGTTGACATTGTCCCCCCGGAGGATCTAGCCGCCCTGCAGTATACGGGAGGTACGACTGGAATTTCAAAAGGAGCTATGCTAACGCACATGAACCTGGTTTCAAACGCCGTCATGTGTGCCGAATGGCTGAAAGGAAGGAATGCTGAAGAAAAGTTTCTAACGGTTCTGCCCCTGTTCCACATATACGGAATGACGACGGGGATGAATGCTCCAATATACCTCGCCGGAAAAATGGTCTTGCTTCCGCGCTTCGATGCGGCTGTCACCCTTGAAGCCATCGAAAAAAACAAGGTTACAGTGTTCTGTGGCGCTCCAACAATGTACGCGATGCTTCTTGCCCATCCAAAGCTCAACAACTTCGATCTGTCATCTGTTCGCTTCTGCATTTCCGGTTCAGCCCCGCTGCCCCCTGAAATTCAGAAAAAATGGATGGAAGTGACAAAGGGAGTTCTCGTCGAAGGTTACGGGCTGACGGAGTCTTCTCCCGTCACTCACTGTAACCCTCTTGACCCAACCATGAAAACAGTTAAAGTAGGATCCATCGGCCTGCCTTGGCCAGACACGGATGCGAAAATCATGGATGCCGAGACCGGGGAAACGGAGCTGGGTGTCAACCAAGACGGAGAGCTTGCCGTCAAAGGACCTCAAGTTATGAAGGGCTACTGGAAGATACCTGAAGAATCTGGAGCTGTTCTCAGAAACGGCTGGCTCTACACAGGCGACATCGGCAAAATGGATGAAGACGGATACTTCTACATCACAGACAGGAAGAAGGATCTCATCAAATACAAGGGCTACAGCGTCTATCCGAGGGAAATTGAAGACGTCATTTATGAACATCCGGCCGTCAAACTCTGTGCAGTCATCGGTAAACCGGATGCGATCGCAGGTGAGATTCCGAAAGCCTTCATCGTCCTTAAAGAAAGAAAAACTGCAACCGCAGACGATATCAAAGAATTTGCGAACAGTAAGATGGCACCCTACAAGGCAGTGAGAGAAGTCGAATTCAGAACTGAGCTGCCAATGACTCTGGTCGGCAAGGTTCTGAGAAGAGTGCTTCTGGAAGAGGAGAAGGAGAAGACAGCCAAAGCCTGAAACATCGTTAATTCTTTGCTCCTTTCCAAAGAAGGGCTACACAGGCTCGTTTATTTTCTTTCCAGTCCTCTTCGTCCACTCTGCTATGGGCACAGAGAACTGTTTTTCCACGTTAGGTCTGTGTATGCTGTTGTAAGTGCAGAAGCATCTCACCTTGCCATCGGGTGTGGCGTAGTGAATTGCACATCTTTGAACACGATCGATGTCTATGTTCCAAACATCTTGGAAGTGCATGATTCCAATCATAACCATTCTGCGCATAAGGTCTCCCATAGCCTCATAGCTTCCCTTGCGTACAACGTTCCCAATCAAGCTTCTAACAAAATCAGATTTTGCCATCGGCAAAAGCTTGAGCATCTTCATCTTTGCCATCGTCTTTTTGCCCTTAGCTCCTGAGTAAAAGACATCCCAGAAAACGTCGGCAAATTTGTCGACATCTACGTATCGCATAATGGGCTTGTAGGAACCATCCTTATCAATAACCAAGAATGTTGCTGCGCCGCACATGGGACTCATCGTGAACTCCGGATAACTTCTATTCTTGACGACGCCCATTCCCTTAGCAATCGGAACTGGCCAGTCAACCGGTCTCCAGTCAAACCTGCCGACAACGCCTTTCGTTTGTTCCTCTATCTCTTTCATCGTGTCGGGAATGGTTATCCGCATTTTTCGCATTTCCTCTTTTCTGGCCTTTCCAGCCATTGAAACTGGCTGAATGTTGATGCAGCGGATAACATCGTGGTTCTTGATCGCGAAGTCAATTATCTCTCCCAAGTCCTTGTCGTTGACGCCTTTCGCTAGGGTGACGACCAGAACGATTGAGTCTAGTCCTATCTTTCTCGCGTTTTCCAGCACCTTCAACTTTATGGGAAGCATGTCAGCTCTTGCTCTGGTTTTCTTGTAGATGTCTTCTCTCAAACCGTCAAACTGAAGATAAAGGGTGCTCAGCCCTGAGTCCAGCAGTTTCTTAAAATATGTAAGGTCTTCAGCGATGCGAATACCGTTAGTATTAACCTCCACGTGTTCTATGCCTGCTTTTTGGGCCTCCTTTATCAAATCTGGCAGGTCGTTTCTCAACGTCGGTTCTCCTCCGCTGAACTGCAAGGCGTTGCAGGCCCATGGACTATTGGACCTGAGCACTTTTATCATGTCCACAATCTGATCATAGGAAGGTTCATACACGTAGTTGGTGGCTCCCACGTAAGCAAAGCAGATTGGGCAGGCCATGTTGCACCTGTTCGTGACATCGATGATCCCAAGAATCGTCGGCGTCTTGTGTTGGGGACAGATTCCACAGTCGAAAGGACAGCCGTCAACCGTGCTGGTGTGCGGTTTCTCCAAGCCGCCGCCCGCATAGCGGGCACTGTTCCAGTTATCATTGAACCACTTGAAAAGCTCAGCGTCACCCCAGTAGACATCCTCAAACTTGCCATGCTCGGGGCATGTCTTCTCAAGGTAAATCACGCCCTCATCCTCATATATTCTCATAGGAATTCTTTTCATGCATTCTGGACACAGACTCGTCGAGTAGGTCTCGAACTTTGATTCTTGTAGCTTCGCCATTCGAACACTTTCCTAAAGCACGAATAAGTAAAAACTGAAGCTGCTAATAAATGGTAAAGTGAGCGACCACACACCAAGTGCATAAATCAGAACTCAAGAAGTCAGAGACAACTTTCGCGCACTAGGCCTGGCAACCGATTGTTCTCACGCGTTCCACGACTTGTTACCAAGCATTGTTACCCCGATTGTTACCGACGAAAACAGCCGAACCCCAAAGAACAGTTTTTATCTAGAATTTCTACATGGATTATTACTAACAACATTACCACGGTTGTTACCAACAGAGAGGGGGGGCTGGGCCGAAGAGCACGCGTGGCTATTGCTGAACTAATTCCTGGCAAGAGGCATGGTCAAAACGTATATCAAGCATGCTTCTTCACTAACGTTTAGAGTTGGCTGGTCTGTTGCGATTGAAAATTCAAGTCAGTGGTATAGTTCAGGGGGTGGGTTTTCGACCGTTTGTCTATCGAATAGCCTTGCAAAACGGGCTTTCCGGCTACGTTATGAACCGAGCAGATGCCGGAGTTGAAATACTGGTGGAGGGTCAGGAGCAGGCAGTCCAGGAATTCCTAAAGAATTTGAAAGAGAACAAGCCCCCCTTGGCCCAGTTTCATCACATCATCACTTCGGAACTTCCTGGAAGGAATGAATGCACAGGATTCGTTATAAGAAAGAGTTCGAACGAAGCTGAATTGTCAGGTTCGGTCATTCCTCCTGACATAGCCATTTGTGATGACTGCCTAAGAGAGCTTCGAGATCCTGGAAATCCGCGGTTTGAGTACTTCTTCATCACGTGTACGAACTGCGGACCAAGATTCACTATAATCGAGAAGTTACCTTATGATCGTGACAACACGACTATGCGTGCGTTCCCGATGTGCGACTTTTGCCTCAGCGAGTACAAGGATCCTCTGAACAGACGTTTCCACGCACAGACTGTAGCCTGCCCAAAGTGCGGCCCACACGTCTATCTCACAGATGCAAAAGGCGAAGTGTTAAGAGAAAAGGACCCGGTTCGAGAAGCAGGCAAGCTCTTGTCAGAGGGCAACATTCTCGCAATCAAAGGCTACGGAGGTTTCCACGTTGCCGTATCAACAATCAAATTTGAGTCTTTAACGAGACTGAGAGAAGTCAAGCATCGAAGCCAGAAACCCTTCGCTGTCATGGCTCGAAGCATAGAAGCCACCAAAACGTTTGCAGAGGTGAGCAAGAATCAAGCGGAACTCTTGTCTTCATCCGCCCGCCCCATAGTGCTCTTGAACAAGAGCGGAGAATATTACCTGTCCGATTCAGTTGCTCCAGAGCTTCACAATATCGGCGTGATGCTCCCCTATACTGGGCTGCACTACATGCTGTTTGACAAAGTTGAGGACCCCGCTTTCGTCATGACAAGCGCTAACCCACCTAACCAGCCTATAACAAAAGACAATGACGAAGCGTTACGAACCCTCAAAGGCACTGTCGACTTCTTTCTTTTTCACGACCGCGAAATAGCCTATCGTTGTGATGATTCAGTAGTCCGCACTCACGGCGTCAACAGGGTTTTCATAAGACGATCAAGGGGTTACGCGCCCGCTCCCATAACCCTCAGAAGGAAGACAAAACGTTGCGTTTTAGCCCTAGGAGGGGAGTTGAACAACACCTCCTGCATACTGAGCGGTGACAAGGCCTTCTTTTCTCAACACATAGGCGACGTAGACAACGTCGAAACAAGGGCTTTCCTAGACGATGCCACAAGACACCTTATTCGTCTCACAAACAGCAAGATAGATGCGATCGCATGCGATATGCATCCAAAATTCATTACCACACAACTTGCCCATAAGTGGGCAGAAGAGAACAAGTGGCAAACGGTACGCGTGCAACACCATTACGCACACATTGCCGCACTCATGGTTGAGCACAACGTGGGGGAAATTTTGGGCATTTGCTGCGACGGCTACGGCTATGGAATAGGCGGTGAAGCTTGGGGAGGGGAGATACTATTGTGCACCGATGAGGCTTTCGGTTTCAAACGAGTAGCTCATCTCGAAACGCAGCCTCTGATGGGCGGAGACCTAGCTACATATTACCCGCTGAGAATGGCCGCCGGAATTCTACACGGTCACGCCGACTTGGAAGATTGGCTTCTACGAAATAAACAGCACTTTCCACACGGCGAGAAAGAAATCAAGATAATTCTTCAACAGCTGGAAAAAAAACAAAACGCGATAAGAACTACTAGCTGCGGAAGAATATTGGACGCAATTTCAGCCGTTCTGGGCATATGCTATGAACGTACTTACGAGGGCGAACCATCCATGAAACTCGAATCAATGGCAGCAAAAGGCAAGGATGTACTGAAACTCAAGCCGATAATACGAGGCGACACCCTTGACACAACGCAAATGCTTCTGGACATTTTCGAAAATAAAGACAAGCATTCTAAGGCAGACTTGGCGTACTCCGCACAGGCGTATCTGGCCAAAGGTCTAGCGGCGTTGGCAATCGAAAAAGCGTTCGAGAACGACATCAAAATCGTAGGCTTCTCGGGAGGAGTTGCAGCAAACGAAATCCTGACATTGACCTTGGGAGAAATCGTGAAGACTTCAGGCTTGCGATTCCTAGCTCACAGAGACGTTCCGCCTGGCGATAGTGGTTTGTCGTTTGGTCAGGCCGTTGCATCTGCGTTTTTCAATTCCTAGACCATAATGAATTTATCGCTCCAAAAGCGTTCGGATATTCTGATAGAGATGTGTTTGGCGATTCCCGCAAAGGTTTTAACCGTTGAGCATGAAAAGGCCAACGTTGACTTTGGCGGAGGAGTGGTGAGAGAGGTCAACGTAACCCTTGTAACCGTTGGAGTCGGCGACTACGTATTAGTTCATGCAGGCTATGCCATTCAGGTTTTGGACAAGGAAGAGGCGTTGGAGACCCTGCGCTTGTGGAACGAGATTCTTGAATTTGAACCTAATCCACAGTAACAGGATCCAGATGAAATGATTCCAACCGCTAGGTTTAGAGATGAGAATCTTTCGAAACGCGTGGCGCAGAAGATTCATGAAATAGCAAGAGGCTCTCCACTTAAGATATGCCACATTTGCGGCACCCATGAGTGGACAATAACGCATTTTGGCATACGAAGCCTTCTGCCATCAAACATAGAGGTGATAGCGGGTCCAGGCTGCCCCGTTTGCATAGTTCCAGCATCAGAGATCGATGAAGCTGTGGAACTAGCTCTGAAGAAAGTTACGGTAACCTGTTTCGGTGACGTTCTGCGAGTTCCAGGTTCAAAAATGTCTCTTCTGGATGCTAAAGCCGCAGGGGCTGACGTCCGCATTGTCTACAGTGTCGAGGACGCGGTCAGGATGGCTAGAAACGAGGTTGGCAAGGAATTTGCCTTTTTTGCTGTAGGCTTTGAAACCACCGCACCGTCAACTGCCGTCGAATTAGCTGGGAAATCGCCGCCTGAAAACCTGAGTTTTCTAATATCTCATCGGCTAATCCCACCGGCTATGGAGCTTCTCGTAAAGATGAGAGACTTAAGTATCGATGGTTTCATCGCACCAGGCCACGTAAGCACGATAATCGGACTCAAGCCATACGAAATTTTCCCAAAGACCTACAAGATGCCCACAGTTGTGGCGGGTTTCGAGCCTCTCGACGTCCTATTTTCCATTTACATGATTGTGAAACAGATAAGGGAAGGCAAGCCTCAGCTCGAGAACGAGTACGTACGTGCCGTGCATGAGGAGGGAAACCTTAAGGCTCAGGAAGTGATGCGTAAAGTTTTCGACATTTCCGATGGCAACTGGCGTGGGCTAGGAGAAATACCTCATTCCAAACTCCGATTGATTCACCACTATGCAGCATTCGATGCCCTCCTGAAACACAATGTGCGCGTTGAACGTGGCGTCGACGTACAACGAGGTTGTCAGTGTCATCTAGTTATAATCGGCAAAACGAAACCCACAGACTGTCCACTATTCATGAAAACTTGCACGCCACAAAAGCCTGTAGGCGCTTGTATGGTTGGCAGCGAGGGAACGTGCCGTATTTGGGCAAGGACAGTCAAGAAGCTACAGTGAAATGCCGCCCCTAACCAATGACTCTTACAGCCCATCTATTCAAAAGGACTGGAAAAGGTAGATCTAACCCTCTAACATATTCTTGGCACGGGATCGCCTATCGGTCTCGAAATTATTCTCTTTCCGCCTATCGTCGTCTGCATTGCGACGCCTGTGAAATCGTTCGTTGCTTCTCCGATGATTTCTGCCTCTTTTCCAGGAAGTGTTGTCCGCAAAAGCTCCAAGATTTCTTCAGCTCTTTCCTTAACGACCCCTATTACCACTTTCCCTTCATTTCCGATTTCAAGCGGATCCAACCCAAGCATTTCGCACGCTGCCCTCACATCATTTCTGACTGGTATCTTGTCCTCCACTGTCAATATGCCGACCTGCGATTTCTCGCAAAACTCGTTCAACGCGTCGGCCAAACCGCCTCGCGTCGGATCCTTCATGGCTACAATACCTCCGACTTCACCCAGCAAACATTGAATCAATCGGTTCAATGGTTTAACATCGGATCTTATGGCGCTTCCAAAACGCAAACCTTCCTGTGCTGACAAGACGGCTAAGCCATGGTCGCCTATAGTTCCGGACAGGATTATCTTGTCACCAACACAGAGGTTCGAATCCAACGTCCAGCGAGATTTAAAGCCGCTCCTAAATTGTCTCACAACCTTAAAGTTCCTGTCCAAGGCCACTGTTCGCCTCCCAATCCCAGACGTGTTTATTATGCATCCTCCCAGACTTCCTTTCTCCACAACCTTGGTGTCTCCAGTAACGATGCTCACGCTTGCTTCAACACATGTTTGTTGCATGCTCGTCAGTATTCTTTCAAAATCATCCAAAGTTAAACCCTCTTCCAAAACGAATCCACATGCGAGCGCATATGGTTCTCCCCCGACCATTGAAATATCGTTGACTGTGCCAGAAACTGCTAAGCGTCCAATATCACCTCCGGGGAAGAATATTGGTTTCACAACGTGCGAATCGCTCTTGAAAACTACGTCACCAACGACGGCGGCGTCATCCATGGCTTCAAGCGGAACTTCCGCGTTACTGGTTCCTCCGAAATGTTTGATGATGTAGTTCTTGACTAGATCGTGCATGACTGTTCCGCCTGCCCCGTGCAACATCGTGATATGTCCACTCTCTTCGTTCAATCTACCACACTCGCTTTCGACTTGATATCTAACTTCAAAAGTCAAAAATAAACACATCGTACTACAGAGTCGGGCTACTCAAGCCTCGTGCCAAAAGCGCGTTTAAGGAGAGCAAACAGCTCGGCAAACCTTTGCTTTAGAGGAAAACCATATAAATCACCATACTGCTGTTCATTTGCGCAACTGAGGAGAATATGAAGTGCCAAAATGGGGGTACTCAATAGCAGAAGAAGAACTGGATCCGGAGAAAACCGTGAAAGCCAGTGCACGACAGATTAGTGTATCCCATAAATCGGCACGAGAAATTTGCAAAACGATTAATGGTATGATGCTCACTCAGGCGAAGCAGTATCTTAAGGATGTCACTGTGAAAAAGAAACCTGTCCCGTTCAAGCGTTTCAGGAAAAAATCGGGGCATCGGCACGGGTTGGTAAAGGCGTTTGCTGGTAGATATCCGATCAAAGCTGCTGGGAAGATTCTGAAGGTACTTGAGGGAGCTGAGGCTAACGCTGAAAATAAGGGTCTCGACACGGATAGACTGCGTATAATTCACGCGGCTACCAGTCAGGCGATGAAGGTTAAGCGTTTTCAGCCAAGGGCTCAAGGAAGAACCACGCCGAGTTTCAACACTCTTTGCCACGTTGAGATAGCCCTAGAAGAACAGCCAGAGAAGGGAGAAGGAGCCTAGTGTCAGTCGTCAAACACTTCATTACAGACTCCATAAAGAAAACGGAAATCGACGAGTTTCTGCAGAAAAAACTTGAAAGGGCAGGCTATGGCGGCGTTACCATATCGAAGACGCCCTTGGGAACTCACATAGTTGTTTATGCTATGCGACCAGGTTTGGTGATAGGTCGCGGTGGAGAAACCATAAGAGAGCTTGCAAGTATTCTGGAGGAGAAATTCAAGGTTTCAAACCCGCAGATTTCTGTTTCTGAAATCGAAATTCCAGAGTTGAATGCTTACGTAGTTGCCTCACGTGTTGCAAGCGCGCTGCAGAGAGGCGTGCATTTTAGGAGAGCCGGTTTTTGGTCCCTTAACCAAGTCATGGAGGCAGGCGCGTTAGGCGCAGAAATAGTAATTAGCGGAAAATTGAGGACTGAAAGGGCAAGATATGAAAAATTCAAAGCCGGATACTTGGTGAAATGCGGGGACCCATCAATAAAATACATGCAAAGAGCTGAGGTTCATGTTCAACTGAAGCCGGGCATATTCGGCGTAAGAGTCAAGATAATGCCTCCAGACGCAATATTCCCCGACAAGATTAAGATAGTTGAAAAAGTTCCGCCCGAATTGGAACCGAAAGAGGCAGAAGAAACAGAGGCAAAAACCGAGCAGGAACCATCGGTCGAAGAGGAGAAAGCTGAGGAAACAGGCACTGACGTGAAAAGAGAGGAAGGGGAGGGAACCGCTTAGATGCCCGTGCTGCGAATGAAAGAGATACGCGACCTGTCTTCTGTCGAAAGAACGGAGAAGCTGGACGATTTCAGGACGGAGCTTCTTAGAATGAAGACCATGATCGGCGCGGGTGGAACTGTAGAGAATCCGGCGAGGGTTAAGGCTCTCCGCAAGGCAATAGCAAAGATTCTGACAGTCGAACACGAGGAAAAGCACGGAATAAGGAAGACCGAACCAAGAAAGAGGAAAAAGAAATGAACATAACGCCAGACATAATCCGCTGCGAATTCATCGGTACTGAAGTCAGGGTCGCTCGGAGCAGCCATAGAGGCAACGTTGGAATCTGTGGCAAAGTGGCTGGCGAAACAAGAAATACCTTCGCTATCTTGCACGAAGGGAAGAAGAAAACTGTCGCAAAGGACTCGTCTGTCTTTCACTTCAAGTTTCCAGATAGAACGATCGTCGAAGTCAACGGCAGGCTTCTTACGGGAAGACCTGAGGATCGCCTCAAGAAAAATGTTAGGAGATTATGGTGATGTCACTCACTTTCAAGAAGCCCAAGAAAGCCTGTGAAGACACGAACTGTCCGTTTCACGGAGAACTTCCAATTAGAGGCCGCGTGTTTAAAGGAGTTGTTGTCACAGCGAAGATGGAAAAAACTGTGGTTGTAGAACGCGATTACCTTTCATACATTTCAAAGTTCATGAGGTATGAAAGAAGGCGCAGTCGAATACCCTCCCACAACCCACCCTGCATAGACGCAAGAGAAGGAGACCGCGTGATAATAGCTGAGACCCGCCCGATAAGCAAGACAGTGTCATTTGTCGTCGTTGAAAAGTTGGAAGGGAAGTAGAATGGCGGCTAAAGCAAAAGGGCGAGGGTTAGTCGCAAGGGGAATGCTTGGACATGGACCGAAGCTATCGAGAGGATTGCAACCGCCTGCAATTCTGAGATGCGCTGACAATACTGGGGCGAGACACCTGAGGCTAATTCAGGTTATGGGCTATAAGGGAAGGTTGCGCCGTTATCCACGTGCTGCGGTGGGTGACAAGATAACTGTCTCTGTCAGACAAGGAACACCCGACATGCGAAAGAAAATTTTCCAAGCGGTGATCGTGAGACAAAGAAAACCGTTCAGACGGATTGACGGTGTCTGGGTTGCATTCGAAGACAACGCGGCAGTAGTGATAACTCCCGAAGGAGAAATGAAGGGCTCGGAGATTCGGGGTCCAGTGGCAAAAGAGGCGGCAGAAAGATGGCCGAGGATAGCAAGCGCCGCCAGTATAATAATATAGGTTGAGGAAAGCATGCAGAGAGCCAAACCCCTGACGAAGCCGACCAAACAAAGAAAAATGCTCTACCAGGCACCTGCCCACGTGCGACACAGGCTTCTTGCGGCACACCTCTCACCAGGGCTGAGAGCCACACACATAGCGAAAAGTTTTCCAGTTAGAAACGGAGACACCATCCGCGTGATGAGAGGAGACCACAAAGGCTTCGAAGGCAAGATAAGTCGGATAGACCTCAAAAAATACAGAATTTACGTTGAAGGATTGACACGAGAGAAGGTCGACGGAACTACAGTATTCGTTCCAGTGCATCCATCGAAGTTAATGATCACAAAGCTGAACCTTGACGACAAATGGCGAAAAAGGATCTTAGAAAGAAAACTAAAGCCACAAAAGAAACCAGAAAAAGCCCTCAAGAAGCCGAAGGCAGAACCTGTTGAGAAACCTCCAGAAACGGTCGAACTGAAACAACCTGCAGTGGAGGAGAAGGGTGTGGAGGAGAAGGGTGTAGAGGAGAAGGGTGTAGAGGAGAAGGCTGCAGCTGCCACTGGGAGACGACCCAAAAAGAAGGTCTCACAGCCTCGTAAGAAAACGAAGGCAGCCGCAGAGGAAACGGGGGCTCAAGGTGCGGAGATCAAGCTAGAAAAAGAGCCTAAGGTGCAGAAGAAAAGAACCAAGCGTAAGAGCGCCAAGAAAACTGAAGAAGGAGAAGGATAGGCTTGGGCAAGAAGGGGCAATCATCTGGGTTGAAACGAAAACCAGCACCACGATTCTGGCCAATTCACAGGAAGGAATTCACGTGGGTCGTAAAACCCAACTCCGGACCGCACTCCCTTGACAAGTGCATGCCTCTGGCCCTGATGCTGCGCGACACTCTTCGGCTAGCTGAGACAAGGAAAGAGGCCAAGACGATAGTCTCTCAGGGAAGAGTCTACGTGGATGGAAACATTAGGACGAAGGACGATTTCCCGATTGGCCTAATGGACATAGTCTCGATACCGGACGTTGGAAAAAGCTTTTGCGTGCTGCCTTCATATAGGGGCCTGATTTTCAGAGAGATAAACAGTGAAGATGCGAAATTCAAACTCTGCAGAATCGAAGACAAGACGGTTGTCAGCAACGGACAAGTGCAGCTTCATCTTCACGATGGATCCAATATTCTGGTCAAAATTGCTGACCTCAAGAACCCACAGGAAGACGTTTATGACACGTTAGACACTGTGAAAATAAGTCTTCCAGAAAAACAAATCCTTGAACACATCAAAATGAAAGAGAAAGACTTTGCAATAATCACTGGCGGGAAGAACATCGGCAATTGGGGCAGGGCAGTTGAAATTGAGAAGGCAGAAGGCAAGAAACGCAGAAACGCACTCGTGACGATTGAAAATGAAAAAGGAAACCGCTATCAAACAACTTTGAGATTTGTTTTTGCAATAGGCGAGGCGCATCCCTTGATATCCTTAGCGGAGGCAGTCTAGGTGTCGGAAGACGAATTCGCTAAGCAGTGGGAGCAGCAGCCCATGCTTAAGCCAAGGATTGAAAAAGTCACTGTGAACATCAGTGTTGGAAAGTCGGGTGAACCGCTGGAAAAAGCCACGAAAGTCTTGAAAGAAATTACGGGTCAAACTCCATGCAAGAGAAAAGCCAAGAGCAGCATAAGAGATTTCGGGATCAGAAAAGGAGAGTCCATAGCGTGCATCGTCACACTCCGAGAGGAAAAGGCGATTGAGTTCTTGAAGAAAGCTCTGCCGGTCGTTGACAACAAGATTTCGGGACAAAGCTTTGACGGTCAAGGCAACTTTTCCTTCGGTATAAAAGAGCATATTGAGTTGCCTGGCGTAAGATATGACCCTGAGGTTGGAATATTCGGAATGGATGTCTGTGTCTCAGTTACTCGTCCTGGCTATCGTGTTAAGAACCGAAGGTATGGAAGAGCGAAGATTGGTCCAAAGCACGTTTTGACACCTGAAGAATCTAAGGTTTTTGTCAAAGACGCTCTGGGAGTAGAAATTGTCTGAGATAGGTGTGCTGTATGGGTAAACAGAAATCAAAGAAGGATAGAAAATACGGGAAAGGCGCAAGGCCTTGCAGCAGGTGCGGATCCTACGGACCAGTTATCCGGCGTTACAATTTATATCTCTGTCGGCATTGTTTCAGGGAGGTAGCTAAAAAACTCGGATTCAGGAAATATGAGTGAAGGAGGAAAAAGACGTGGACACCTTGGCGAACGGCTTGACCGCCATAATAAACAGTGAGATGCGAAACAAACACGAGTGCATAATCAGCCCAGCCTCTAGGCTTTTGGGCAGAGTTTTGAGGATCATGCAACTGAATGGTTACATCGGCGAGTTCGAGTTTATAGACGATGGCCGTTCTGGCAAATTCAAGGTGCAACTGTTGGGGAGAATCAACAAGTGCGGCGCCATCAAGCCACGTTTTTCAGTTAAGATGGACAGGTTTGAAGAATGGGAGAAAAAGTATCTTCCGTCAAGAGAGGTTGGATTGCTAGTCATTTCAAGCCCGAACGGCGTCCTGTCGCATAAAGAGGCAAGAGAAAAACGCATCGGAGGCAGACTGCTAGCATTCATTTATTGAAGGTGCCCCATAAGTGCGAGCCTTAGAAATATCTGAAAACGTTCAAGTTCCAGAAGATGTAGAAGTCGGTCTGGAAGGCAAAAAGTTCACGGTGAAAGGAGCCAAAGGAACACTGGTTCGTGACTTTTCTTTCGCTCCAATTTCGTTGAAACTTAACGACAGGACCCTTTGCATTCGTGCTGAATGGCCCCGCAAGAAGGAAGCTTCTCTTGTGGGTACGCTTCGTTCACACGTTCAAAACATGATCACTGGCGTAAGAAAGGGCTTCACGTACAAAGTCAAAATAGTTTTCTCACACTTTCCAATTTCGGTGAAACTTAAGGACAAGACCATTCTCATCGAAAACTTCACTGGAGAGAGAAGCCCGAGGAAGGCGAAGATAATAGGCAATGTTCAAATTAAGATTCAAAGCGAAGATGTTTTGGTTCAGGGCATAGATCTGGAAGATGTCAGCCAGACCGCGGCAAACATTGAGCAAGCAACCAGAGTGAAAAGGAAGGATCCACGCATTTTCTTGGACGGCTTATACGTTTATGAGCGAAGTGAGGGGATAGACTGATGGCCCTGCCAAAAGCAACCGCTTCTGAAAAGGCATTGAAGCTGAGAAAGCGGGTCAAAGCGAAGAAACCAAACTTCGTCAGACAAGAGAGTTGGAAGTACATACGTTTGAAAGAAAACTGGCGCAGACCCCATGGTCTGGACAACAAAGTGAGAAAGAGGTTTAAAGGGTGGCCGGCCCGCGTAAGTGCGGGATACAGAGGACCGAAGAGCGCTAGGGCACTTCACCCATCGGGTTTTGAAGACGTCCTAGTGTACAATGTAGACGATCTGAAGCAAATTGACGCGACAACTCAAGCTGTACGAATTGCCCACGCTGTGGGCCAAAGGAAGAGAATTCAAATTCTGACTGAAGCGAGGAAAAAGAAAATAGTCGTCCTTAATCAGAGACAGGTGAAAGAAGCTACTAAGAAAGAGGAAGAGTCCACTGAAGAGACTGAAAAGGATGAGGCTGAGACAGAAGAAGCAAACAATACAGAAAAGCCAACAGAGGAGAAGAAAGTCAGCAAACCTAAGAAAAGGACTGAATAGAAATGACAGACCTCAAGAGTCAACGGCGTCTCGCAGCTCAAGTCCTCAAGATTGGACAGAACCGTGTGTGGATAGATCCTGAAAGGGCAGATGACGTTGAGGCCGCGATAACTCGAGACGAGGTTAGACGGTTGATACACCAGGGAACTATCAAAGCCTCACCGGAAAAGGGCATAAGTCGTGGAAGGGTACGCATTATACGCGAAAAGAAAAAGAAGGGGCGACGAAGCGGACCCGGCAGCAGAACTGGTTCTTCCCATGCAAGAGTGTCAAAGAAACAGGCTTGGATGAGGAAGATCCGAGCTCTACGAAACAAACTTCGCACCTTGAAGACAAAGAAAATGATTGTTGAAAACTCTTATCAGAGGCTCTACAGAATGGCGGGTAGCGGTAGGTTTGAATCAGTTGCTGACCTTGAACGATATATGAAAGCACACGAACTCTGGAGGAAGCGCTAGTGGCAACGAGTTCACGTTACTGCCTGCCGTTCCGTAGGAGAAGAGAAGGAAAAACGGACTTCAAGGCTAGGAAGGCATTCTTGCTTTCTGGAAAGCCTCGACTTGTGGCGCGTTGCAGCATTAACAACGTCAGTGCTCAAATAATCGTGGCTGAACCAAGCGGGGACAAAGTTGTAGTTTCAGCTCAGAGCAAAGAAGTAGCGAGAAAATACGGCTGGAAAGCTCCTAGGGGCAGCGTTCCAGCAGCCTATCTGACTGGCTTCTTGTGTGGGCTAAAAGCTAAGGCTCATGGAGTAGAAGAAGCAATTCTCGACATTGGATTATACCCACCCTCGAAGGGGGCGAGGATATTCGCTGTATTGAAGGGAGTGTTGGACGCTGAAGTGAATGTGCCGCATAGCGAGGAGAAACTTCCCGATGAGCAAAGACTGACAGGTGAGCATATCGCGAAATACGCACAGGATCTAGCATCAGACGCTGAAGAATATCAATCAAGGTTTTCGAACTATTTGAAAGAGAAAACCTCCCCAGAAAGTCTTCCTAAACATGTTGCGCAGGTTAAAACGGATATGATTAAAGCATTTAAGAGCGGAGGCGGCAAGGTTGTCGCGCAGAGGCCAAAGAGACAAAAGAAGAAGAAGTGAGCCTTCAGAAAACTTGGAGCAATGGATTCCAAGAACGCGTCTTGGAAAGATGATCCAGGAAGGGAGAATCACATCTATCGAAGAAGTTTTCATGGCAGGCTTGAAAATTCGGGAACCCCAAATCGTTAACTCGCTGATACCAGATCTTCAGGAGGAGGTCATAAACATAAACTTGGTTCAGAAGCAGACAGACGCCGGGGAAAAGTCAAGGTTCAAAGCGATAGTCGCCGTCGGGAACAGAGATGGTTACATAGGATTGGGTTCTGGAAAGGCGAGCCAAGTGAGGAATGCGATAGAAAAGGCTGCTGTTGATGCGCGTCTCAAGATAATTCCGGTAAGGAGAGGGTGCGGAAGCTGGGAATGTGACTGCGGAAAACTTCACTCAATACCATTCCAGGTGGAAGGCAAGACTGGTGCTGTTCGAGTGGTCTTCGTTCCTGGCCCCAGAGGTCTGGGTTTGGTAGCGAGCGAGGTGTCAAAGGTGATTCTAGGTCTTGCCGGTGTGAAAGACTGTTGGACTAGAAGCTACGGCTCAACAAGAACCATCCCATCCTTTGCATATGCGGTTTTCGAAGCGTTGAAGGAAACATATAGCCTCATAATTCCAACGGACTGGGTGAGATAATTGACTCAACCGATGAGCGACCGCAAATGCCTGGTGGCCATAAGGATTCGTGGAACAATCAGTGCGTCGAGGGAAGCTAGGGAAACTCTCAGAATGCTTAATCTGGCGAGAAACAATCACGCGGTTCTGATTGACGACCGTCCATCATTTCTTGGAATGATCAGTGCAGTGCGAGACTACATCACGTACGGAGAACTCTCAGAAGAAAGCGTTGCTTCTTTAATAAAAGAAAAAGGAAGGCTTGCTGGAAACAAGAAGTTGACAGATGAATATGCTCAGAAGGTTGGGCATAAGTCAGTCGAAGAGCTTGCAGCCGCAGTCGCGTCCTGTCATGTTGAATACTGGAATCTGCCAGGTATACAGCCAGTCTTCAGGCTGCATCCGCCAACCAAGGGCTTTAAGGGAAAAATCAAAAGGGGCTACGGTGCAGGCGGAGAATTAGGTTACCGCGGGGAGAGCATAAACCAGCTTTTGAACCGGATGCTCTAGATTCTCTGTCAGAGCCTTTTTTTCGATTTCTACATTGTTGTTTGCGATACGTTTTATAGTCACCTATGAAATTGCCTCTATTCTAGAGGGGAAGCGATCTTGAGCGCGAAATGGAGGAGAAACAGACCAAACTCGAAAAGGTTTGACATTCTCAAAGTTTTCAGCAAGGTCAAGAACAAGAGTGTTGCCCAAAAGTTTCGGACAAAGGATTCAAGTTTCAAGCGACAAACGAACTCGTACAGGTATAAGGTTCACAGGGTTTATGCGGAAAAGAAGTGCCGAGAGCCGAAACATTTGGTTGATGTCCTTGAAGCGACAGAGGAGATAATAGTTGTTGCTGATTTTGCAGGTTTCAACAGAGAAGACTTGAGAGTGCACGTGAGTGGTGAGAGGTTGACTGTAGTCGCTGAAGCATTGGATCGGAAATATCGCAAAAGTTTAAATCTTCCAAAAAGAGTGATTCCCAGCACCATACGCACAACATATAAGAATGGCGTGCTTGAAATAAGGTTGAAAAAAGCTGAAGAAAAATCAATGAGTAAAATCGCAGGTTAGCAAGATGCCGCATAGACTTAGAAAGATTAGAAAGAACCGAGGTTCAAGGACTCACGGCTGGGGCAGAGTGGGTCAACATAGAAGGACGGGATCGAAAGGAAGACGGAACGCCGGACGACACAAAGCATTATGGTCATACGTCATAAAATACGACCCTGACTATTACAGCAAAGTTGGATTCACATCGCCCAAGAGCCTCAGAAAGGGAGTGAAGATAATAAACGTTGGAACACTGAACGGAATAACCGCCATTTCGACAGAAAAACAGGAAGACAAGACCATCGTGGATTTGGCAGCTCTAGGTTATACGAAACTTCTCGGAACCGGAAAAGTCACAAAGCCACTTGTCATAAGAGTCGCTTCTTGCTCTAAATCCGCGGCTGAAAAGGTGAAGAGCGCAGGTGGGCAAGTCTTAATCGAAAATCTGAAAACTGGAGAGTAGCGGCGGACTCATGGCAGGAAGATTCCTGAGCCTTTTTAAGCCCATTGCAAGGGCTCTTCCAGAAATAAAGGCACCAGAACGTAGGGTTCGATTCAACGAAAAGCTCTTTTGGACAGCGCTGGTTCTGGTAATTTTCTTGGTTATGTCTGAGGTTCCGTTGTACGGTGTTATCTCGACTACAGCGTTAGGACAGCTCACGGCTCTAAGAGTGATTTTCGCTTCGACGCGAGGCACGCTTATGGAGCTTGGAATTGGTCCGATAGTCACTGGTGGGCTGATACTGCAACTGCTGATAGGATCCGACATGATAGAAGCTGATATGAACAACCCTGAAGACAGGGGTTTGTTCACTTCAGCCAACAAAGTATTTGCAATAGTCCTTACTGGAATCCAGGCTTCAGCCTACATAATTGGGGGAATGTACGGCGCGCTAAGCGGCACGCAGGCTATACTCATCTTCTTGCAGTTACTTGCATCCGGAGTCATGGTCTTGCTTATGGATGAACTTGTCCAGAAGGGATGGGGTTTCGGAAGTGGAATAAGCTTGTTCATAATGGCAGGCGTTGCTCAGAAGGTTTTCTTGGACTGTTTCTATGCTAGCCCAGCAGTGGACAACTATGGAAGCTCAGGAGTCTTCGTAGCGCTCATCCAGTCGTTATTCAATCCCAAGGTTTCTGCGTTGGGAATCATAGCGAGATTACCATCAGCGGCGCAGAATACTCAGTATCCCTCAATAGTAGGATTCCTGGCCACCGTGGGAGCCTTTCTCGTCGTGATATATATGGAAGGGGTGAGGGTGGAATTGCCGCTGTCTTATGCAGGTTACAAAGGATATAGAAGCAGATACCCGATAAAGCTGCTTTACGTGTCAAACCTTCCTGTGATTTTTGCATCCGCTCTATTTGCCAACGTATACTTCTTCTCCGAGATATTCTGGAACTCGTACAATCAGAGTAACACCAACTTCTGGCTTAATATACTCGGTCAATTTAGAACAATTCAATCAGGCACAGGTTCAACCGCATCATCGCAGATTATTCCAGCAGGTGGGCTTGTCTACTACGTGACTGCTCCTCGCAACTTCCTGCAAATAGCGGGTGATCCGGGTCAAGCTCTCGGCTACCTTGGAATTCTCGTCGTCTTTTGTGTTGTATTCTCGCTCACATGGCTCGAGGTTGGCGGTTTAGGGCCTTCAACTGTTGCCCAACAGCTCGTAGATTCAGGCATGGAGATTCCGGGGTACAGACGGTCTGGAAAAGCTATTGAAGCAGTTCTTAAGCGATACATTCCAGTCGTCACGGTCATCGGAGGAATAATCGTAGGATTTGTCGCAGGCATTGCGGACTTTTTCAGTGTCTTCGGTTCAGGCATGGGCATCCTACTGTCCGTTGGCATCGTTTATCAGTATTATGAAACATTGATGCAGGAAAGAGCAACTGAAATGTATCCTGCCTTTAGGCGAATATTTGGAGAATGATCCATGAATAGAACCAGGCTTTGGAGGCTGTACAGCTATGTTTCAGGCCTTTCTTGATATTCCACTCAAGAGCGTTCCTTTCTCAACAGTTTTCATACTCGGTCTGTCCGCAGGAATTTCTTTGCTCACAACATTGGTTAACAGGCGTTTGACAGATCCTGAGAAATCAAGGGCTTGGAGGAAGGAGATTTCAGATTGGAACAAAGATCTTCGCGCCGCCAGGGGAAGTAAAGACAAGAAAACTCTGGAGAAGGTCATGAAGAAGCAACAGTATATCATGCAGCTTCAGTCCAAGATGATGTGGCAATCGATGAAGGTTTCCCTTCTGTTTCTGATACCGCTTTTCCTAATGTGGCAGATTTTGGGTGGTTTCTACGGGCCAACGGCAATCGCGTATCTGCCGGGCATTGGGAACCAGCTTGTATTGCCGATTTTTAATATCGCGTTTTCTTCGCTTTTCTGGTGGTATTTGCTGAGTAGTCTTCTTTTCGGAACGGCGTTCCAGCATGCATTCAGACTAATTGAGGTTAGTGAATAATATGCCAAGACCAAGTGAACGTACTAGGAGCAAGAAACGAATAAGCAAAGCTCTTCCAGGCGGAAAAAAGAGTACTGATTACAGGGGAGGAACTGCTACCCTGTCCTGTTGCAGCCTTTGCGGCCGGCAGTTGACAGGGGTGTCTAACACTTCGCCGTTGAAAACGCGTAAACTTAACCGTGGAAAGAGGAGAATTTGGCGCTTGAACGGCGGTCAACTTTGCCACGACTGTCTGAAAACGGGCCTTAAACAAGCTGCCAGAACGCTACAACGATAATCTTTCCGAAGGCAATCTGATGCGCTCCCATGACAAGCGAAGGAGCAAGATTAGAGAATCAGTGGTTATCTGCATTGGAGGGATGGCTGGCAGTGGAAAAAGCACGGTGGCAAGAAGACTGGCTGAGAAATATAAAATGGAGTATCTTTCTGGCGGGGATGCCTTAAAGGCCCTAGCAGTCGAAGAAGGTTACAAATTCCTTGGACCAGGATGGTGGGAAAGCAGTGAAGGGATGCGTTTTTTGGCAGAAAGAGAGAAGGATCACAGGTTCGATGAGGCAGTTGATGGGAAGCTTTTGCAGATGGCGCGCAAAGGCGACGTAATCTTGGACAGTTGGACGATGCCTTGGTTGCTTGAAGGTGCTTTTAAGATATGGCTGGAGGCCTCTTCCGAAAGGAGGGCGGAGAGAATAGCTGAAAGGGACAGATTGACCTTTGAAGAAGCTTTGAATGTTTTGAGGCGCAAGGAGAAACAGACAAAGGCGATATACAAGGAACTCTACGGTTTCAATCTGGGGGAAGATTTCGCGCCTTTTAATTTTATCTTGGACACGAACAGTCTAGAAAGCGACGAAGTCTTCAAGATAGTGTGCATGGTACTGGATAATGTTGTCTTCAAAACGTAAAACTGCTAAAAACACACGACAAAAACAAGAGGTCTTCGGGAGAGCAGTTTTTACGTGCTGGAAGGGAAGGAAAACGTGACTGCGTGAGTAGGAATCTTGTCTCAGGCAACAATTGCGATTGATGAGGGGATCGATTAAGCCCAGCCTAATGCGCGTTGGCCGTCTTTTTTTTTCTAGTGAAGGAAACAGCTATGTCGCGCATTTCTTCCGTCTTGAAGCACTTCTTCATGTCAAACCTTGGTTATGTCGCTCGATGTCTTCAAGCTCGATCGCTTCGCGCAATTTCTGAAGAATTTCGGCGTCGGGCTTCTCTTCTACAGAATGTTCAAGGTCACGAAGTTCTAAAAACGTCCTCCGCATCTCGGCGGTTGTCTCTGTTTTGAATCTCTATATATAGCTTGTGCAGCAGAATTTTTCTGCGCAAGCTTTTTTGGTATTTCGCGTTTGATTTTCATTTTTCGAAAGCTTGGTCGAATCTATTAATTCTGTAGAAGCCGCGCGCTGCGAGCGCCTTCTATCGGTTGCATTTCCTGAAAACAGGTTCTATTTCTTTAGGGTTTTTTGATCTCTCGTTTTGTCCGGTTTACTCTTGCCAGAATTTGTGTTTGGGTATTGTATTTAGCAATTTTCAAGCGGAATTGGTTTCTTTGAATTAGAAGACTGGCGCGGATTTGGCTCATTAGGAAGATTAGGGACACCGTTTTAGCCGCGCTGAATCAAGAATCTTTAGCTTGTTTCTTCTTCAGGAATAGTGTTGCACTTCTCCATCTGTCGGCTGCCACTTGCAGATTGCCCACAACTGTTCCATGGAGGGAATAGAAAATGTAACATAGGTATGTGCATCGTGTACAGTTATGGTAACAGCGCCTTAGACCTTCGAATTTGTCGCTATCCCAGAGGGTGGGCAGGTCTTCGATGGATGCTACGGGATCGTTAACGTGGCAACCGGCAACCCTGCCAAGGTTGTCTATCATAAGAAAGTTTTGAAGCGCGTGACATCTCCAAGTCCTTTTGTTCTCCGAGTAGAGGGTCTTTACGGCTTCGAGTGTTTTGTTTGTGATGAGGATCTGGCCATTGTTTCTTTTGAGCGTGCTTAGATGGTCGCAAAGGTTGACCATGGTTTTTTTGTCTGTTATGACAAATTCGTCGTTTTGTTTCCCAATTTTGAATAATTGATCTCGTTTTTCTGACGGATCGAAAGAGTAGAGGCTGTACCACACAGGGATTTTCTTGGCCAGGAAGTAGTTGGTGATGTCAGTTATTTCGTACAGGTTCATCTGGGAAATGGTCGGTGCGACGCCTACTCGGATTCCTTCTTTGTTCAGTTTTTCAACTGCTTGCATTGCTTTCTTTAATGCGCCCGGAACGCCTCTGATGTAGTCGTTTTTTGTGGGGTTCAAACTGTCTATAGAGATTGCGACGAAGTCAGCTCGGCGTAGCGCATCAATCTTCTGGGCGGCCATGCTTCCGTTGTCGTACACTGTTGTGATGAAGAGTCGTGATGAATACTGTATTATGTCGCCGATGTCTTCTCTGAGGAGAGGGTTTCCGCCAGAAAGCACAATTTCCACGATGCCAAGTTCTTTGAGAATGTCCAATCCCTTTTTGATTTCTCTCGTTGAAAGTTCTGTTGCTTCCTGTTCCTGCCAAACGTTGCATCCTCTACAGCGATAGTTGCATCTTCTTGTGAGCATCCATTGAGCGTGGTAAGGTCTGTTTGGGGTTAATGAACGAACGATAATGGCTCCGGCTTTTTCCATCGTTTTCATCAGCGAACAGGCGTGTGCCTATTTGATGATGGTTTGAACTTGTTTTATAAGTTTCTGGTAACTAAGGAACAATGTGCAGCAGAATCGTGGAAGAGTAGCCCGCGCGTGCCGATCAAGTTGGGGGTTGAACCAGTCGGGTCCTGTCTTGAGATAAGCATTTATTCTATGAGCGATCCAGAATGGTCTGGTTCCCCTTTGTTCCAAAAATGCCCTCCGTGCACGAGAGAGTGACCATGACGAAGTCTGTAGACGTTGTGATACTCACGAAGAATAGTGAGCGACTGTTGAGGGAGTGTATTGATTCTGTTTATAGAAACGTGCCAGTCGCGAATCTGATTGTTGTTGATGGTTACTCCAAGGATGATACGATGCGGATAGTGAAGGAGGTCGAGAAGAAGCATGGCAATGTGATTTTTGTTCAGGACAGGGGGACCAGAGGTAGTGCTAGACAGAAGGCGATGAACGAGGTGAAGAGTGATTGGTTCATGTTTGTCGATAGCGACGTCGTCCTGTCTGAGAATTGGTTTGCCAAGGCGGAAAAGCTGATTAAAGATGACGTGGGCGCGGTTTGGGGAATCGAGATTTGGTCTGTGCTTAGGAAGATGAAGGTTCTGGGGCTTTTTGAGAGGGTTACGATGAAGATTTTTGAAAAGCGGGGTGGGACGCATGATTTGTTGGTTCGTCGCAAGGCTGTTGAAGGTATTCAGGTGCCTTCTCATTTGCATACTTATGAGGATGCGTACATCAAGTCATGGATTTGCAAGAGAGGTTATAAGGTGATCGGGGCCTATGAGCCGTATTGTTTTCATTTTAGACCGAATGATGTGTGGACGGTCGGGCAGAACATCGGCTTCATAGTGAGTGACATCAAGTTTGCTGTTCGTCATCCTTCGCTTCTGCTTTCGTACGGTTTTTACACGGGTATCGTTATGTATCAAATCGTGTCGCACAAGTGTAAGCCTGTGAACTGATTAGGCCTGTGATGCTAATGAGTCGGGGAACGTTTCAAGGCCTGCCATAGCTGATCGGTTTCAGGTCTAGTCAGAGTTTCTGTTTTTCCGTTTTCTTGTATTAGCAATCGTTTTTCTGATGAAGGAAGGAATTCGCCTATTATCTCTGCAGGGATCAGGTTTCTTCTCAGCGTCTCTGCTATTTTTTCTGCGGATGCGGGGTCGGCGGCGATTAGCAGGCTGCCTGAGGCTATTAGTTGGAGGGGGTCTATTTGATAGAAGTCGCATATACTTGCGGTTTCGGGTTCTATTCTTATTTTTTTTCTGTAGATTTTGACGCCTAGGTTTGATGCGTCTGCCATCTCGTGTATGGCTCCGGCTACCCCTCCTTCGGTGGGATCGTGCATGGCGTGTACTCCGCCTGTTCTGAATGCTGTCAGCGCGTCTTTTACTATGCTTATTCGCCCACGGAATTGTTTGGCGTTCTTGAGGAGTTTTTTGTCCAATGCTTTTCTCAATTGTGTATGTCTGTCGGATGCTAGGATCGCTGTGCCTTCTATTCCGGCGCTCTTGGTTAGGATGAGCTTGTCGCCTTGTTTTGCGTCGGCTGCCGTTACGTAGTTGTTTTTCTCGGTTGTTCCCATCGCGCAGCCTACGACTATGGGGGTTTTCAGGCTGGGAGTCGTTTCGCAGTGTCCGCCGACGATTGCTATTCCCAGGTCTTCGGCGGCTGTGCTCATCTGCTTGGTTATTGTCTCGACGGTTGTTCTGGTGGACTTTTCTGGGAGCATTATACATGAGAGTAGGAATCTTGGTTCGCAGCCGAATGTTGCCACGTCGTTTGCGTTGACGTTGACTGCGAGCCAGCCGATTTGGTCCGCGGCTCCAGTTATGGGATCCATGGAAGAGATCAGCGACACGTTCCCCACGTTGATGACGGCACCGTCGACTCCGGCAGAGGGGCCTAGAACTATTTCTGAGCGTGGGGCGCCCAAGTTCCTGAACACTATGTCCTTCAGGATGTCGACGGGGATTTTTCCTGGCGGGAGCGTCATGTCGGTTCACCGTTGTGACGTTATTATGACTGAAGCTTTTAAGCTGTGCCAGAACTGAACGGGTGCGCCCTATCCCCCCTTTTTTTTCTTTACATCAGATGTAATGTTGCATTTAACAGTCAATATGATTTGTTTACGCTAAACTATTTATAGATGTTTCGCATTATAGTATGGTAAGGAAAGCGAAAGAATGAAAAAGATTGTATGCGAACAAGAATTCGACTCGATTCTTACGGAATTCCTCAACGGTTTAAAGCCTCATTCTAAGAACGCTTATTCTCCTTTGTTCAAGTATTGGATTAACTTTAGCGGCATGAACGGAAAAGAAACATTAGAGTTTAGGAAAGCGGACAAAGACGCATTAACCCAAAAGAAGGTTTTAGCGTTTAAGGCGTGGCTCATTGAGAAAGGCAAGAGCGAAAACTTCGCTACTTTAGGCTCTTCGGCGATTAGAGGCTTTTTGGCTTCGCACAGGTTGAAACTCGAATTCACTCGGAGCGAAACGAAAACTCTGCAAGAAACAAACAGAAGCACCCAAGACTATCTTTTCACGAAGGAAGACCTAGCCAAAATGAGTGAGCAAGCCAGCCTTACCGAGCGTTATGTTCTTCTTGTCGGCAAAAGTGTTGGATTAAGGGCGGGAGATTTTCTAACCTTCACTTACGGCGATTTTCGGAGCATCCACATCGAAGGCGAAGCACCAATTAGCTTAGGTGAAGTCGTAACCCAGAAAGAACACATTCCAGCTTACCCATTTCTTGATAGTGACGCTGTGCAAATCGTTAAGGCATTTTTAGAGCGAACCCCAGACGCTAAAGACAGCGATAAGGTTCTCGATTGGGACGAACAAAGCTTAACCCAATGTCTTCAACGACTGTTCGAAAAGGCTCATCTCGTAGCTGGCGAAAAAAGAGTAAGATTTCACAACCTACGCAAATATCTGATTGATAGGCTTAGTGCTGTAGCTTCTGAAAGTCAATGGAAGCAAATTGTAGGCAAGAAAATCGCTGAGGGTGCTTACATTTCAACCGACCAGCTTAGAGATGTCTATCTTAGAGCTATGCCTTCAATCGTGATTAACGGAAACGGCAAAACCCATGTTAAGATTGAAGAGCTAGAAAAGGCTCTTGCACAAGCTGAGGACGAAAGAAGAACGGAGACCACGAGAAGAGAACAGACGGAGAAAAGGCTTGACGAAGTTTTAAAGATTCTTGCCAAAAGACAGGTTAACTTTGAAGAGCATAAGTTCGAGTCTGGAAAGGTGGTATTTCCAAGTAAGGAA